>JAABUQ010000029.1_pt1 | contig 243505 bp, 189 predicted proteins | sample 5560001 | NCBI WGS metagenome assembly JAABUQ01 (sample SAMN10711888, study PRJNA513371) | rock metagenome | isolation source: Antarctica rocks | place: Antarctica: Victoria Land, Finger Mt nord | collected 2015-12-18
ATTTATTTATTTATTTATTTATTTATTTATTTATTTATTTATTTATTTATTTATTTATTTATTTATTTATTTATTTATTTATTTATTTATTTATTTAAATTTAAGCTTTTCGAATTAAAAATAGAAAATCTTAATATTTTAATATTATTTTCGATTGCTTAACAATTTAAGTTAATAACTTAAATTAAGTTATAACTTAAAGTTAATATTAAGTTAAATTAAAATATTAATATTAAGTATTCGAATTAAGTTATAATGTTAATATCGAAATTTAATCTAGCAATTAATCTATATATTTAAGAATAATATTATACTTATAATATATTTTTGCTAAATAGATTAAAACAATATTTAAAGAAAAAAATTACTTAATAATTTAATTAAATTTTACTTTTAATAAAAGATAAATTGTTAATATTTTATATTGTTTTAGATTTTTTTTTAAAAAAAAATCTTGTTCTTTAATTAAATTAATTTAACAATTAATTTTAATATTTTAATATTAGAAATTAATTTAAAACTTAATTTAATTTCTATTATTTTAAAATTAACTTATTTTAATTTAATTTAATTTTCGATTTTAATATTAGAAATTAAATCGAATTATTAAGAATATTAAGAATATTATAAATAGTATAAGTTTAATTTAAATTTAGATTTTTTTAATTGTTTTCTAGATAATATATAATAATAATATATAATACAAAAACAATTTAATTAATTTATTAATTAATTTAAATTAAATAATTAATTGTTATTAAAAATAATAAAATTTACTAAAAATAATTTTCTTAACAATTTAAATTAATTTTTCGAGTTAAATTTTAATTCTTAGTATAAAATTTAATTTAAATTATTAGTTTTAACTTTAGAAATTAAATTGTTAAGACTTTCGAGTTAATTTAATACAAATTGCTAAGATTTTAAATTAAGTACTTAATTTAAACCTAATAACTTAATTTAATACAATTAATTTATTTTTAATTTTCTATAATAATTAATTGATATTTTTCTTAATTTGTTTAAAAAATATTAGATAGAAATAATAAAGATTAATAGATAGAAATTTTAAGCTTGCTATAGATTTTAATATATTGCAAATTTACTTAATTGTTTTATTTAATTATTTTGTTTCTTAATCTTATAAAATTACAAGTAGAATAATTAAATACTTTTAATAATATTAGAAATCTATATAGAATATATTTTATAAATATATATTAATTAATACTAAAAGTATAAGAAATAAATATAAGAATAATATAAGAATAATATAAACAAGATTAAGAATATTAGTTTTAATCGAAATTAAATATATAACTTTCTTAAGCTTGCTTATATAATTAATAATTAATAAGAATAGAAAATATTAAATTTAATCAAGATATATACTTAGAAGTTAACTATATAATTGTATAAATAAAAGATACAAAATTAATTATTTTCTATAATTTCTTTTAACTTATTAATCTAATTTATTTATAGAATTGTTAGATTATTTAATTAAACTTAGTGCAAAGAGTAATATATATACAAAAATCTAAACAATATATAGACAAAGTAGAATAGTATACAAGAAGTATTTATCTATAGAAAATTACTATAGTATATACAAGTAATAAGTAAAAACGCAATCGAAGTATTGTTGAAGTTTGTGCGCATCTCGAACATCAAAATTATACTTTTTGTCAAGTCTTATTTGGCCCCTAAAATGCAAGTTTCCTAGGGGTCCCGGGGCAGGCTCTAGGCTGGCGCCGGACCACTCGGGCCAGATTAGCATCTTGAATTTGGGGGGCCGGTTTCCCGAATTGCCGATGAATCGAGCAAGAGCACTTGTTCGAGAGTAGACTCTTGCGTATATCTTTCGAGATAGAACGCTTAATTGAACACACTATTACTTACTACTACCACTATCTTGCGCTACAAGCTCATACTACAAAGAAGTCAACAACCAAACTTCTATCTTAGATTTTGCAAGCATTCCTGCAGCATCCGATTGAACTGCCGCTATCGCCAACGGGGCGTAAGGGAACACACGCCTTTGAGGTTTATTACATGCAGCTGATGCTGCTGGAGGAACAAAATAGAAAGAGACTTCTAATAGCAAGACAAAAGCCAGCAAACGTCGCACCAACCGTGTCTGTAGCAATGGATGGAAGTCGTTGCTTAGCGCCAACGGGGACATTTTTCACCTCCGGTACGTCGTAGAATTTCGATGGTCACAATATCAAAGGATACGTAAGCTATGCTCTGGATATTCCGCGTTTCGGAAGCAAGAGGCCAACCTCAGCTCCTGGTATACCTTCTCTGTGCTAGCAGCTCGAGAGTGTTGCTACGACCGAGCTATCTGTCGGGTCCCGAGTTCCAGAGCTCTGAAGCACCTGATTCCGCTTCAACTTCATGAGTGTTGTGGAGCGTGTACAACTCTTTTGGGGCGTCTGCACCCGTCAATTCATAGCTTTGTTGTATCCCAGTATTGCCGTTCATTTCCATCAAGTTCTTGGTTTCTGGCGCGACTCCTTCCGCTCTTCCGAGGTTTGGGGGGTTACCCTGGGGTTTTTTGTACAAGCGAAAGGCAATGAGGGATAGAAGAGCAATTAGAAGGATGCCAAATGAGATGCCGACTCCTATCCCGATCTTCGCGGATTGACCGAGACCCGTGGTAGAAGCTGATAGAGAGTTAGAGGCAGGTGCGGAAGCCGATGTCGAGGTTGATGTCGAGGTTGATGTCGAGGTTGATGTCGAGGCAGCTGTCTGAGAGACTGTGGTGGGAGCGATGAAAGATGTGGAGGAATCTGTCCGAGGGGCCGAAGAATTGGTCGAATTCCCGGTAGCTTGAATGCTGCTGATCACACTTCCGGGGATGCGAGCTTTTCCAAGCACTGCAGATTCTCCTTGACGGTTGTCACAACACGTAGCATTCACGTCTTTATCAGTACGCGGCAAGTACAATCCATCAGAACAATTGCTCAGCTGCATGGATTCGACGGCTACATCTAAGCACGTATAGCGCTGGCAGCCACTAATCTTGCGACAATCTCAAGATTACAAGTTCATAGCGAAACGGAGTCTTACTGTAAGCAATGGCGAGGCATGCCCCGTTTTGCCAAGTGACATCCGTGCACGAACGTCTCCAGATGGACGCATTATTGTCATACTGCTCAACGGGCCCGTTTGGACTTGCAAGACATAACGCACTCGGGTGACAATCCTCACCGCTGTAGCAACACATACTCGCGCCCACTTTCTCATAGCAAGGCCCTCCGGCAGGGTCGTAAGAGCCGTCAATGAAATAGCATTTATGGGTGATGCTAGGTGCAAAAGGGGAGTTCGCAGCAACGAGAAGCGAGATGCTGGAGCACAACAATGTGTAATGTACTTTGAACAGCATTATGGAGCAAGTAGACCACGCGTGGGTATCGGAAAAGGATTAGAGAGGATCGTTGAGACAGCTTATAAGTCAAGCTGTGATGGAGGGTGGGGGATCTGCATCGAAAGCTGCACCTACAGAGGTACGAGCCAATCGCTCACATAGTTGTCAACTCAATGCATCCAAGGCTGAAGCAGCTATCCTGTTTTGGTCAATGAACGAGCTGGCTTCTTCGCTTGACCTTACTATGTTATCCAATTTCCTTACGATAACGCTGGTTCAAGATACATCATGCCATTATGATTAGGAAATAATGGCAAAAATCCATCTAGATGGCTGACTCGCACGATATCCAATTCGGCAATCCTTCCAAATGACTCAAATCTCTAGACTTCCCACGTCCTTGGGATTACGGACGCACTTCAACCAGGGCATCTTGGATTTGAGCTCAAGAGCGAGGCCTTCTGTTTCTTCCAGACGGTGATATTAATAGTACGGTCCAACTGCACCAAGATTTTGCTATCAACTTGACTGATGTAGACCCTTTGTCGCATGACTTGTACATTGTTTCGCGATCCCCGGGCTTAGTGAGAGGACCATTAGGATCTCTACTGTCAGCGGCATTTTTATCATTTCTTCGCCCCAGATCATCCTAGAGAGTATCTCAGCAAAAGCCAGCATCAGTTCTAGGCCGACGACGTAGGATGTAGATTACGCCGATTTGAGCAGTCCAGATGCGATCGACTATCGTCGGCTTGTGCACGCTTCCGTTAAAAGACCAATGACAGCATACAAAGTTGGCCAGACCGGTTGCTCCCAAGATCAGCTTCTGTGCCTTACCACATGGATCACAGATCGTCCACCTTTTTACAGCCTCAGCACTGCCCAACTGCCAGCACTTCGCCAAGAGCATGGCCCTCGTCTGGTACTGAGGCAGCCACCAGGGGGTGCGAGACTAAAGTAGACCGCTTAGATGTACTGTACGCTTGTAGCCAGTCGGTGCAATATCGGTAGTCTACTCCGACTGGTACAGTAAGCGGATTAATTTCCACATCCCCTGGTGGCTGCCTCAGTACTCTGTACCAGACGAGAGGGATAGATCAGTGAGGCTTAGCGATCGATCAACATTCCTTGGCAATCCTACTCAGATTGTAGATCAGGAAATTGGCGATAAGAACGGACCGCACATCAACTGTATCGAGCAGGGTTTCTCAACGAATCGTCCTCGCCAAAACAAGTCTTCCCTATTTACTCTCAGTCTTCTCGATTACCTACAAAAGTCGATGTGGTTCTAGTTCCCAAATATGTGTGCAACCCTAATATTCCAGTGCTGTTCTCCATTCTAACAATACTTGAGTGCGCGGAGGTATTCGCGATTATCGTGTTAAAATACTTCACGAAAACGAGTCTCGAGCTTTTGGCAGCTAGCATCCAAGAGATTACAACAAGAGCCAGCTCAGGAAATCTACTGTTCGAATATAATCTTCGATAAAAGAAATCGGGGTAAGTTACGTCGTGCGACTCCTAGTACGTCTAAGCGCTCGGAGATTGACATGCTTTATAAGAGAAATCTTGCGAACAAACGTTAGAGAGACGCTCTGTTTGGCAGGACAGAATTACAGGTAGATAGAACCTTGAGAAAGCCAATATATAGGAAACATCGGAAACTCTTCCCAGGAGATAATAGTGTGGTTAGGCCGAGTTAAACAGATAAGTATTTTCTTTGAACCGACATAAGATGCAAGAGAATTGGCAACGTGTCTACCAATAGGACCGCAACAGTCTAGCTTATACACCTCGAAGAAGACCAGGAAGAATTGGACTCCTGTCTCTGATCCTACACGTTACATGATTTCTCTCATACTAGCACTGTTTTCCTCCACCAAAGCGAAAGAAAATAGCCACAGCAACAACCTCGTTCGCTGACTTGGTGGTCCACTGTAACGGCACCACCCCCAGGTTGAGGGGGCCCACTAGCTACCCTCGTATCTATCAGTGCGTTCGACGCGGCCTGCATTCCTCATGAATCGTTGCTGTCAATCGGCTTGCTGCCGTCCAGAAAGCTCACTTGCGCGTTCATAATTTTGCTCGTCCCCTTCCCGGCTTCGCAAGCGCTGCCAGCAACACTGATGCACGCCGAATCCTGAGTGGAGTGTAAGTCGATCAGGCAATTGGCTGTCTTCCTGTCGTCTTCTAACCAGAGATAGTCGCCCTGGGCGTTGTAGGATTACCATTCGTCACCCGAATCGGCGGTGCCATGGCTGGCCTAGCAGGACGGGTTCGGATAGCCTCCACAGCACCCATGAGGTCGGCCCAACACACGTTCGAAGTGTTTCGCGGCAAAAGCCGAGAAAGCCTGGGCGATGTTCCCTTGTCGCGCGTATAGAGGCTTTGGACTCTGGTCGGCTGCTGGGGCACCAAGAGTTGGGCCGCTCGAAAGGAGAGCGTAGAGAGCGGTGAGGAGGGCTAGCTTACCTAAAGCGTACCGTGTGAAATGCTTGAGCTGAGTCTGATGGTTATAAAGGCAGACCGTGGGTTGAAAGTTAAGTCTTTAACGTAGGCTTTGCGAGATGTTGAAACTCTTGCTGGTTTTCGACATATCACCTGCATCTCTCATACTTTGTTTTCCTTACAAGACACAGCCACCGATTCACCTCTGATCATAACATCGCCCAAGACCTTTCTCACAAGGTCGCATACCGCAAGCTCTCTGCAACAGTCTGTTTTGAAGCCTTGCGCCGTTATTCGCAAACATCCCTCGCATCAGAAGAAAGCTAAATAAAGACTTTTGGCATTGAGGAATGCATGAACTTGATCTAATAAAGGCTCAAAGGCTGGAGAACCAACGTACGGAAAATCCTCGAGGATTCGTCAAGATCTGGGGCAGTGGACTCCACACCATCGTACAGAGATGAGCGACAATGTTTCGGCATCGATCCGTGCTGATAGCCTGAAGATAGCGCCACCAGGACTGCGAGCCACCAATATAAGCTATTGCCGCCAAGTTGAGTATCTGTGTTTTCGAACCATAGGGTCATAGGGTCACTCGACTGCACAGACGCGCGCAAGCCGTGCCCCAATGACCGTTGAGTAATTTAGAGCCTGCTAGTCAAGCTGCTAAGAGGAACGGAAGATCGCGGGAGAGCACTGTACGGGTATGGAGGGGAGTTGGAAGGAAAAGTCGCCGGAAGGAAAAGTCGGCGTAAAGAAACCAATCTCTTAAAAGTGCAGATCTGGTTTCATCTCTTTAATTGCAACGTTCCTCTATTATTCTCAATCACTCATGGATTGAATGCTTCCAGCCTCTGTTGACTGCGACGTTGTGATAGAGCTCAAAGGCAGCGGGAGAGAAAACTGCGGCGTGGAGATCACGTAGTGGTATTGCAGAATTAGACCAGTGATAAAGGCATTTTTCTTTTACCAAGCTTGAAGCGTTTTGTTCCTGTATATATCGTATGCATGGCCGTTCGTGGGGTCGAGAGCAGCTCACACCGCTCGGTGCGCGCGCACTACTCTAGCAGCCAAGGTCGAGCCATTGGTACCGCATCACTACTCTCGCGGGGAGATTTATCTCTTGCATCGATATCTGCCAGGCTCGTTGTATGATCCGAAGGCCACGCTGAAAGGATAGGATTGAATTTCTCAAATCTTGTATCTGAGGGACCATCTTATCTATCCTTCCCAAACATCCAACAACAAGACACCGTCTTCCCAACTATCGACAACCATCACCTCCCTCCGAACGCCCCAATGATCCCCCTATCTGCATTGCAGACCACCTAGCTCGTGGGACACTTGCTGCACTTCTGGAACTGCCCACTCGTGTCCGTCTCGGAGCAGAGGTCGAACGGCACCTGCGCCTCTGCGCAAAGGTATGCGCAGCACTTCGTCGCCGGTGTCGGGCAAGCAGAGGCGCTGCTGCGCGCACATGTAGACGTGGTAGAGGTGGAGGTGGTTAAGGTGGTTGTGGGCGTAGTAGTTGTAGTAGGAGGAGGGGTTGTGGTGGTAAGGCAGCTGCAGGCGCTGGAGATTTTCTGTAGATGGCAGGTGTCAGCTTGAGGATGGAGAAGCCATATTGAAGAGAGCCTTGCCTTGTCTCCACAAGTAGCGATGGGGCTGGGCGCCTGCTTGGTGCTTGTATGTTTGTTAGCCCAAAGGCGCATGGTAGAAGCTGGGGAGGCTTTACGCAGGAGCGAGGTACTCGTTGCAGAAGCAGGTGTCATTGGCTTGATAGTGGGCTAACGCTCTATAGCAGTTGTCATGGTTGCACTTGTTGGCCAATACCGCTGTAGCCAGGATGGCGAAGGTGAAAAGAGCTGTAAGGATATGCATCTTGACGACGAGTTGACTTCTAGGGTAGTGGATGCGTGAAGCTAGAATGCGAGAGGTGTGGTGTAGAGGGGCGAGGTGGAGCTGGCTTCTTAAGAGACAGTAATCTCCATATAGACCGATAGTCTAGCAACACTCCCATTATAGTGACGCAGCTTCGGGAGGAAGGCTGACAACACGAGCTCGTATCGGTGAAGCTGGCTGTGAATCCATGCGGGGCTATGCCACGATCTAATCAAGCTCTGGCTGGTTCCCTTGGTGACAGCCAATGTGTAGGAACTGAGCAGGTCTGACATCGCAATGGCTTCTCTAACGCGATCGAACGAGCTCGATGAGATGCTTTTCAATACATCGTGCAGGTGGGGGTGTTGTTTTCTGGAGGAAACATTCCGAAAGGCCCGCCGCTTTTGATATCGCTTGACGCTGCTTTAGAGCGCTTCCACTTGGTTGTTCCTGTTACGGAATTCTCCACGTTGATTCCTTTAATCGTGTCGAGCCACGTGTCAAGACTTCGAACCGCAAAGCAGTCGACTCCTACAGCAACACAGAAATGCTAGTGAACACCTCAAAGCTTAGTCTACGTTGAAGATTTTGCTTTCTAACATACGGAAAGTTACATTGAGTATGGATGAAAGCTCCGCGTGTAGCATACCGAGGGGGATGGCGAAAGACTCTTTTCAAGGAAGACTGATAGCATGATGAGACTACTGATGGGAGAAGACTCCAAGTAAGGTATATGATTGAAGTCCTATACGAAAAAGGGACCTTTGTCGGGAGAGGCCGAGGGCAGCTCGAAGATTTCGATTTGAGAGTTATAATATATCATTAATATATCATGATAATCCTAATCTGCTCGACATGTCTCTTCCACCTCTGTGCCTGCTATACTCTTCACAGATACTACACGCCCATCTTCTCGTCGATGCTGTGTCGAACCTCCTTCACGGGCGCTGTCTCCACCTTCGCATTATCCTCCATCACCACCCCAGTTGATGTGAGACCCATATCGGCTGCGAACGTGGTGTATGGTTTCCATGAGGCTGACTTGCGCGGGGTGACTTCCTCCATCATCTTGTCGACCTGTTCGAGCGTGAGACCTTTGGTTTCCTACAAGGTATGTGTCAGTGTACTGTCTTGTTCGATGGGGCTAGGGTGGTGGGATTACCGGCACCAGGAAATAGGCGAAGGTGAAAGAGATGCAGCATAACGAGCCCCAGAGGAAGAACACCTTGGCGCCAAGGTTGGCGTCACCCTTGGCGGTGCCGACTAGGTACGGTGTAATGACACCGATGATCTGTAAAACTTCATCAGTGTCTATAGAACAATGCCCTCGGAACAGAGTGCTTACACAGTTCCAAAACCAATTGGACGCGGTGGATAATCCAACACCACGGCTCCTGATCGGCAGTGGGAAGATCTCTCCGATCACGACCCAAGCGGCGGGGCCCCAGGTAGCAGCAAAGAACATGATGTTGATGCAGATAAAGGCAATCATAGCTGATACTGCCGAGTTATTGTGCTTCTCTATACGGCCTGCTGTAACACCAATAATGCCGACTATGAATTGTGCAACAATCATGCCTGCACCGCCGAAAATGAGGATCTTTCGTCGACCGAGTTTTTCAACAATGTAGAACGAGATAGGAGTTGAACAAACGTTGACCAGTGTAGTAATGAGCGAGATTAGGAATGGATTGCTGATCGTTCCCAGACTTTGGAAGAATATAACGCCAAAATAAAAGATAAAATTAATACCTGAGCCAGGGTCAGCGAGGCTGCAGAGACGGACCAGAGCCGATTCAGAGGAGGAGGAAAGATGATGAACTCGATACATACCAGTCAATTGCTGCATCATTTGCATCAGGATGCCTACCATTGTCCTTCGAGCGTTGCTATTACCATTGAAAACCGATCCAGTGAAGCAGTTGGTCCAACCCCCGATGTAGCTGGTCTGTGGTACAACTTTCTTCTCGTACTCGTAGTTGGCAATGATCTCAGCCAGCTCGTCCTGAATATAGGCGGAGTCGATCGGCTGTCCACGAACAGAGGCGAGGGCTTTGGCGGCTTTCTCCAGCTTTCCCTTCTTGACGAAGTAGCGAGGCGAATCCGGCAGTATGGCCAGGCCACCGGCGAGGATCAATGCCCACAGGAACTGAATTGCGATGGGAATACGATACGAGCCAGTATCGTCGCGATCTTGAGTAGCGTACACCACACAGTTGGCTAATAGAATGCCGATCGTAATACAGAATTGGTAGCCCGCCACAAGGGCTCCTCGAACCTTCTTTGGAGCAATCTCTGACATGTACAGGATAACAATGGCAGAGATGAAGCCTACACCGGCCCCAGCGATCAAGCGGCCGACGACCATAACAGCAAGTCCTGTTGACGCGGTTTCGAGGATACATCCTACTGTGAAAATAGCACAGCCAGTAATGATGGTGAAGCGACGTCCGATGAAATCAGCAACATCCCCAGCAATGATAGCACCAAAAAAAGTTCCTGCCGACAGGATTGAAGTCGTCAAAGACTGGTCGCGGGCCGTGAGGTGGAAAGTCGCCTTGTAAACTTGATACGGAGAATTCTTATCGGCAGAATAAGGGTAAAGGTCGGCGGGATATGCCATGCCAGTGTACTGGCGAATAAAGTATTTCATCCCCAGGACGCCTCCCATCCAGCCTGTGTCATAGCCGAAGAAGATGCCACCAAAGGCAGCGAAAGCGCAGATTAGGTAGGCTCGTACGGTGACGGGAGCTTCGACTCGCGAAACATCCTGCGTCCCTTTAATGATGGCTCTTCCAGCCATGATGAAGTTGTCAACAAGAGGAGTGTGCTTCAGGTACGGAGGAGGAAGATGAGAAGATGATGGCCTTTGAAGGAGCAAGGAACCGCATTGCTTTGGGGAAACGCAGTCATCTTAAGTCCGCAAATGCAGGGGCAAACGCTGCATGCACGAAGCCCACCAGGGTGAGAAGCGTGTAATACCCCAGAGCTCCACATGACACGAACAAGGCCAAGCGTTGTCTTTTGGGTGTGCACATGGCCTCTACCTACCTCGGGTCCATCAAGGCTATTACTGTAATGGTCTGGGTAAGACTGGTGAGCTCCGGGCATAGGCAAAAAGCGAACGGTGGGAGCTGAGGAAAGGACTAGAGCTCTCCGTCGTGTGATTAGTTGGTCTAGCAGCAGTAAGCGTGTTCGGACGAATTGCCGCCGTTGTATCTCACCGTCGTACCTGTGCCCTTTGGACGTTGTGCATGGATTGAGTGTAGCTGGCTAGACCTTCCAGGATACGACATCGAGTCTTTGCGACTTGGCTACGACTGGCTACCATCTCGGCCTTGATGGTTGTACCTAGCGGAGAGTAGCCCGATCAGGCCGACTACTGCATCTCATCCTGGCAGAACGGGAGCGATCAAACGCGCTTTCCGAGCTCGAGGATCTGACCGAGCGGGGAACGGCTGGTCGACTCATCTAGATGATCCTCTAGCATCGTTCACGAGTCACCGTCTACCTTCAGCCAATCACGAGGTTGATACCGCTTCGTCTCTGGCCAATGATGGTCCAGACTGTGACAGCAGGCACCCTGAAATTGGCTGCTCCGCTCTCCATGTGACCCAACCTTGTCCCATGAGCCTTCACAAAGAGTAATCACCGAGGCTAGAGAGGCGTTTATGTTGTCGTCTGTGCATCAGCTGCTCGGACAACGCAATGGTAAGCAAAGTGTAACCACATCAAGGACTCTGGAACATGATATAAGGTAATCCGTTGGCAGCTCACACTATGTGACTGACTGAGGGTGTGTAGCAGCGAAGAACAGCACGCGTTATGGATCAATCTTGCAAAATGGGAAATCGGATGGAAGGACTGCTGGAGAGCCAACGCCAACCAGCAGCAAGCTTTCGGGCCCTGCCGTGCGCCATGCGGGGAAACTCAGTCCATGGGGCACCTCATGAACGGAGAAGTTGGCAATGTGGGCCGACAATTACTTCGTGGATACTGGAATGACGATGAGAAAGCTATCGTCTATGGAGTTTCAATACCTGTACGGGCGATTAACGTTTTCACCAAGAGCTCTCCTCTCAGCTCAAAATTTGTGGAGAAAACAGAGCTTGAAAACCTCGGAAAGTGCTAGTTTGGCTCGCCCCACATTGCCAATTTCCCCGGTCCTGGGGTTCGACAGGTATTGTATGGAATTGGTTCGTCTTTTGCTGGTCCAGGTCATGTCTAGAATGCACAGTAGGAAAGCTCTTAATGATTCTGGTCACTTGTAAAATCGTTCTTTGTAGACATTGGAAAGAAACAAGATGTGCTACAAGCCTACCTTTGGACCCCTCCGAATTTCCAGAATAAAGACATGCCCACAGCGCAATGTTTCGCTTCTCCTTCCAGCCGTGTCAATGTTCCAAGTCTCTCATTCTTCATGATAGTCCTCGACTTGTTCTGGTCATCGTAGTTTGTTTTCTAGGTGTACACAAATCTTGCAAAACACAAGTCGCAGTCTTTTTCTGCCAGATCTTGATCTCAAAATCTAATCTCGGATCTTTACGCCAAGCTTTTCAGGGGAGTCAAGTCTTGGCATCGCTCAACATTGCGCCCGTGATTGTGAATGCACCCGTCCAATATGGCGCCGGTGCAGTGTCGTTACGGGAGACAACACTAGGATGCACGTCTCTGCGATTGATCGGATTTGCTCTTCATGTAGGTTTCCTTCGTATCGCGAGAATCTCGGCTTCAATGAAACTCAGCTTCGAAAGTAAGAATGTGGAGTTTTGAGTCAACAATGCAAGGAGAGAGCAACTGCAAAAGCCCGTCAACATCGGGTACCTCCAATGTTGAGAAATGAGGGCGGGCTCTCTGAGTAGAGTCTACACCTACAGTACTGATCCGAGTATACAAAGCAGGTAGCTTTGAGTGATTGGCTAGATCTGGTCAAAATCTTGACTCCATGAGCTTAATCTGCCTCCTGAAGTGCAGATGGCCCGCTAGCTTTTGGTATCCAGAGAAAGGTTTCTTGGGAATGTCCATCTTTCTATATCGTCAGGCAACAAGCCGGCGCTGCTTAGATCTCGTCTGGTCCTTCAGCAGTGACTGTCCGCCAGTGAGCGAAGCCAGCTTACTGCTTAGCAAGGCTCACGAACGATGTAAGCGCGAATCAAAAGTCTCATCCGTCCTTCGGTTTAAATGTCCAGCTGGTGTCGCTTCTTGCACTTATTGGGTCGTTTTGGGCCCTCTGAGTAAGGTATCTTGGGACAAGTTCGATCGAGGATTGCGAAGATCGTGGCGGGACTCAATCACATACGCAACAATTATGTGATTCCTTCGCTGGCGCGGTGTGAAGGGTGGGGCTCCTCTTACTGATATGTCAAATATTTGCAGCGGTTGTTGGCATCCGCGCGATGTTAACGCCAGATCAAGCCAGCAACAGATGCAACTGTATCTGGATTATACTTGATACATACAATTTGCCTGATTAACTGTAAGTGCGTACTGCCACAACGACGGGACGCCATATTATTGCTTTCATTTAGTCCGTGACCTCAAGGTGAATTGGAGAAGTGACCATCACTTCCTAAGTCACTATTCTTCCAAGGGCAGCAAAGCGCTTCATATAAGATCCATCCATCTACTACAACCGTATAGCGCTTCTCCTCCGAGAATGTTGTCCCCCTTACTTCGTTCGTGTTTCAATATCTCACCTCACGAGGACGAGACGTTCCCTTCTGTTGTTTCCTGAACCTGTTTCCTGGACCTATCCTCAGGAACCACCGAAGGCCTGCTGACTCACGTTTCCTTTCACTGCACACACATCTGCCATCGATGCTCTCCCTATAGCCTCTCGTATCTTTTCGTCCAGCTCTCGCAGCTCATCTGTTTCGCCGTCCACCTTATCTGCTGTGTCGTCACGGTTCAGATAGTTTAGTGTCAAGCCCGTACAGCAAGGCGATAATCATGGATTCATCCAGCGACGTGAACACCTTCGGTCCCCCCAGCCTAGTTGTTCTCCTGAAATGCCCATTACGGAAGCATGGGTATTGGAGATCGGGATTGAGGGGTGTGAAGAAGTCGTAGCGCATTCGAAGGAGCTCCCCTGGTCAAGTGGTCGACGACCAGCGTGACATCAGAAGTGGAGACAGAACTCGAAGGAGCGATCCAACCGCAATCAAAGATCCATTACATCGAGAAAGCAAGATCTCTGGTTGAGAAAGACAAGACCCTGCCACCAGGTCCAAGACTCATTCTTGACAGACAGATTCACTAGTACTCGGTTCATGCATTTCGGCAGACGATGGAACAGACTCCGGTGCAGAGGCATTTAGATCTATCCTGGAGGCTGCGGCCGCACACGGAGAGAGCTATAATGGTGTGGAAGTGGAAGATTGGCGACAATAAGACCGGGTTACCTGAGACAAAGACGTAGCCGGATATCCTGGCTTCGAACCCCCAGCATCGATAGCGGAATAGTTCGAGGGACCCATTGAAGAATTATACTATCAGATACTACCGTACTGTACTATGCAGCAGGCTCTTCTGCATATGCCGATACACTTTATACCAGCCTTATAGAGGACCTCAACAACTTTTCCAAGCAGCCGACTGATTTGGCCTTTGTAAGGTTTTTCTTTTCCATATATCGAGGCTAGAATATGATGACCTCCTGCATAATAGTCAGGTGTTCATAGGTCATCCCACCTCTTCTGTGTTGCTCTACAGCCAATGTCAGCATACCGAGTATCATTTCCCGCAGCACCAACAGCAACACGAACAACAAAGAAAACGAGTGAAGTCACAAGCGGATATCAACACACCCAGACATTGAAAATACTATATATTCCCTCGCGCCCCCATCGTCCCGCACCTCTGCACTCCCACCATCAAGCACACAGCAAACTTACCTCCTGAGTTCAAGTTTGCCCTTCTCGGTATCTGCACTATAACAGACAAGCAGAATTCTCTTCTACCTTGTATAGAATGCCTGGACTTCAAGATTTCATTAAAGAGCACCTGGGACATCCGTGGGTGTTTGTGGATTTTGATGCTACTGTAAGTCTGGTACAGCGTTTTGCTGGTACTGCATTCTGACCTGGCTTTAGGAAACAATGGATCAGCCTATGGAAGGAGTTGCCTCAAGCTCAACAGACCCGACGGTGGCGGAACCACCACTGGGTGATGACACTGGACCTGTTGTAAATTTACCTGCACACGCAGGAGAGGGCCCATTCGGGATGGTGTCGCTGGATAAACAGGCGACTTGTAAAGATACAGTGGCCGGAGAGACGCCTGGGGCAGACCTGGTAGGTGATCCTGCTTGACTTGACGACCGGACTCGAGCTTACGTCCTCTACAGACTGCTCTGAGAGCTCCAAACAATGCTGCCCCTTGTAGCCCAGTAAAGGTAGCGCAGGTATGGTCCACCATATCGAGCTATCCCGTCATTGTCTGCTGATCACGCTTGTCTATAAAGGAAAACACCCAGACAGTCCGAGATGTAGTACCTGGGATCGAGATTCATCCTTCTCGCGACCCGGCCGTCGCGACGCCATCCTCAACAGCACCAGGGTCAGCACACAATAGCGCTCAAACAGTCCAGCGACCTACTGGCGTGAGTCCCTTTCCTCCGCCAACTTACTCGCACCTTAACTGACCTCCCTCCACAGGACATATACACCGGCCCCGTCCCCATCACCGATCTCTGCCCATGCACACTCATCGGGCATCCATGCCGACATCCACAGCGCTGCCAGTATCAAGAGACATGCTGGAAAGTGGTACGTCTTGCAAATTGCGATCGTATCCCTACTTTTGCATATCGGCTAACAGCACGTTCATTAGTATTGCCGCTGCCCCCTCCTACACGTGAAATCAACGTGCCTCTCGGTCCGCGAAGGGTTCGAATGTCAGAACCCGAGGATCCATGGGAAGCCTTGCTGGTTTGGACATGAGGCGCTGGAAGGTAACGGGAGGAGCATGCAGGCTGGGAGGCACGCGGCTCATCATGGGCTGAATAGTCGGAAGAAGAACGGCCACGGATCCAGGGGAAACCGATCTGTAAGACATCGTCAGGGCATTCTTTCGGGTAGGATCTGATGCCGAAGCGGTGATGGAGTCGTGGAAACCCCTGGACTTCACAGGAAACACGGGAAGTGTGCGAACGACCACGATTTCCAACTGCTCTTGAGCTGTGCCGTGGATGGAAGCATGGAGCGATGGATTTTTTCCTACCTTGCGAGGCGGTCGGCGATAACCATTGATCTTGGTGAAATCGAGCTCATATCATCACACAGCGCACGAATGCGTCCCATCCCTAGATCTCGACCATGACACAAGATCAAAGCGCCCTGGTGTTGGCTGCCTCAGAGAATGGCAGATGGCGCATGCCAAGTGGGTTTGGGGCATGCGCGTAATTTCTGCCGGAAAGCCGAAGATCACAAAACAGAAACCTCAATTAGGCATGACGTTCCTCGATCTACACCTGGCGTGACTTGAGCTGCGCATTGAGACTCTCATTTCTTGTCGTTGTGGTCTCTCTACATAATGACTACTGTTATGTGCTAATGGAGTGACAGTGCCTTGACGGTTGTACAGCTACCCCCTACTCTGTCTCTATCAGTATTATTGACCGTACTGGGCGCATATATGCCCTACATAGAATTCATCATACATGTCCGGACACTGTGTACTTTCCAGCATCCAGTTGGGTGTTATGTCATGTTTGATCCTTCTCCTGGCTCTCCGCTCAAATGATCTCGGTCATCAAAGTGCGCCAGCTCAACACTCCCCACTCTCATCTACCAGTCCATCCTCACCGGGATCCTGACTTCCCAGAATTGCTGAGCAACAGGCGCACCCTTCCTCGCCGCCGCGAGGTATGCCTCCTCTAGAACTCTCCCCCAACCGCCATGACTATCGCCAGCCTCGCCAACCACGAATACCGTACCCTCAAAAGCAGTCATCCGTGAGCCATTGGTAGCGTCCATCTCCGCACGAACCGTGTAATCCCCCTTCTTGAGCACCCAGTAAGGGATACCCACACTATACTCCATAAGCACAGGCCCTTTGATAGATAAGCAGACCCGAGTCTCATTCCGCATGATCTTGACTTTTTGCTGCTCGCAGGGCGGGCTCTCGACTTGGGGTCCTCAGTGATACCGTAAGCTTGATACGAGGTTCTGCCCAAAATCCGACTTACAAATTCCAGCGAGGAGGAGAGTCATGTAGCTATGGTTCGTGAGTGCAGGCTTCAAGGAATGGTAAACATAGCAGCTGAGGGTTAGATATATACTCGACTGGTGGGTTTGGGACAAGGTCCAGAGCCTCAATGGAAAGTATGTTGTTGCTGGGGTCACCTACATAACAAGCAGGAGAGTCTCCGGGGACTTCTCGATGGCTGGTGAGAGAAGACATCACTGGCAAAGTGTTTGTTGTCGAACGCAGCGGCTTCTGAGGACTGTTGTGAAGGGCTATAGCGATGGATGACAGAATAATCAGCAACAAAGAACTTGGCAATTTTGTATTGGCTTCATGGCCAGCAAGACAAAAGCTTGTAAAGATTAATCTTGATCGGATGTTGCCTACAGAAACTTGACTCCTAGTTCTGCCTCATGCAGTCCATAGTATATAGAGATGGAACGAAGGTAGACCTTGGAGAAGGCAGTGAGATCGAGGAGAATATCACTGAAACAACAGCACCCTTGTAATGTGCTCACGGATCGAAGTGCATTTCCGTGCCGTGTCGACAAATCAGTACCTCTCAGAAATCGGGCTATCTCAAGTCGGGAGTGCGCTGCGGCATCGAGCGATACTTCCCTGAAGCGACAAGTGAGACAGATCTATCTGAGAGTCGTGGCGAATGGCGGTCAGGTATGTTCAACTGCGCATATCACGCACGAGCTTTGCAAGACTAACAACGTCGATTTCGCCACAAACGTCAGTCAAGGGTTCTAATGTCAGTTGAAGGCGCTAGATTATTGTAATTACATAGCCCCAAACAATGATTTGATTATTACATCAAGACATTATGCAGAAGGCTTCAATCTTCCCGGCCCAGATATTTACACAGCAACAGATTATTTGGTGCCGTTGGTGGTGGTACGGCCCAACGCAAGGCACTGAGCCATGCCGAAGAAGATGTCAATAGAATTGTATACACCTAACAACCTCTCGAGTCAGCACATTTCATTGGTACCAGCAATTACTTCGTAAGCAGTAAGGTTGCTTACCGCCAAATAGCTCCTGACACGGACCCATGGCAAACACAGGCACATCGGTCAGAGAGTGCACGCCTTGATCGTCAGTCACTGGCAGAGTACCATTGACGATGAACCCGGTAACAGCATCCTTGTAATTGACGTAGTAATCATTTGGAGGCAACCCAGTGACGTTGACAGCGGGAATACGAGGACCGTCCTTGTGAACCGCGTAATTCTCCCTACGATCCGGGTCGGCAGCGACTCCTTCAAAGAGTGTGTACCTGGGGTCCCATTGAGCGGGGAAATGCGCCCCATCGGAGTAGATTAAAGACGCATTAGTAGTATTTTGTGTTGTGTACTGTGACAGACCCGAATTCTGATATGTGCCTATGGCGCCGCGCTTCTTGCGATCCCCTTGTTGGGCGTTGAGGAATTTCGTGTCCACTGAGCCCATGACGTCGAAGCCGTGACCGTGATCAGCGGTGACCAAGACCAGAGTATTGTTCAATTGACCAATGGCGCGGAGCTTCTCAATTGAGGCAGTGACGGTATCATCAAGCTCCAACAGTTCCCCCAAAGCACGATCATAGTCCAGAGTATGCATTTGCTTGTCGATAGATGCTGCCTCCGACATGATAAACCATCCCTTATCGCCACTTCGGGTTTGGAGAATATCGATAGCCTTCAGGGTCATCTGTTTCAGGCCGGGTTGGTCCAGAGCATCTGACTTCTTACCATCAGGGCTATTGCTCTGATTCCGAAGATTTTGTGGATAGACGTTACGATCCAGCCATTTGGCCATGTTTGAGACCGAAAAGATTCCCAGAGTTTTAGAGCTGTTTGAAGTTCGCTGAAGTGCTGTATTGTTCAAGACAACGTTATAGCTCTTGTTAGCGAATGCTTCATAGTAATCCTTCCGCTGGTATGAGCCTGATCCTGGAATGAACTGCTCCGCACCACCTCCGAATAGTACATCAGGCCCCGTCCAGTTTGTCCAGGTGTAGTTCACTAGACCGTTCAAGTATTGATCGACTATAGCTCCGTACTCACCACGTGCGCGAGTATGAGCTGTCAGTGCTGCAGGAGTTGCGTCAGCGATGAAAGCGGTTGATACTATTCCCACGCCGCCATTGAAGACTCTTCGAAAGATCTCGGCGATGGTCTCTATCTTAGGGTCGTCAAAGGGATTTTTAGAGGAATCCGCGTAGACGCCCAAAGCATTGACGGTGGTTTTGTGCCCTGAGTACAAAGCGGTTGCCGAGTTGGCGGAGTCGGTGATGAACGAATCCAAGGAGTGGGTCATTTGGTGACCTAGAACTGGGAATTTGTCCATCGCCATCTTCGATTGGTATCTGCCATTGACACTTTTGTGCGCGATCAAACGAGCAGCAGTGATCATGTTGGTAGTCATGCCATCGCCAATGAAGAGAAGGACATTCTTGGTCTTTCTAACGGTTGCAAGATCGCGGACGAGCCAGTCGGCGACCGTGGTCTTAGTTCCATCGTTATAGGTGAGGGTGGCAGTATAGTGACCAGGCTCGTAAAGCGAGACTCTTCGGTAGATTTTGGACGTGACTTGAACCAGGGAGGGTGTGAAGGCTTTTTGTGCGAAAAGGTCTGGAAATTTGGTTAGATACATGAGAAGAAGTGACATCTAGAAGTGTACCTACCCTCGTACCAGGTGAAATTCCACCTCTCAAGCGCAGGTTCGGCAACTTTGAAGAAGGTTGATGCACTTTGAGGGGATCCTCCTTTTTTCGAAACCGTAAATTTGAAATTGGGGTCTGGAATGCCTCCATTGGCCTCTGATCCATTGACTGGAGCATGAACCTCGAGACGGATGTCAAAGAGCTGCCCTGCAAGGAAGTCCACTCTGCAAAGTATAAGACGTTTACCCTGATCAGCCATGAAAGGCGCTTACTCACTGATCGGGAGGTAGAATACACCCCAGAGTCGGACATCCACCGAGTCTCTGGAAGGTTTGGGCGGTCGTCAGAGAGAAGAGCAGCGCAGCGGCCGCGAGAACGATTGATCTGGTTCTGGAAAACATGGTGTCAGACCGCTTCAGCAATTCCGAGCAGCAGGACAGTTATCAGATCTGAATCGACGTACCGCTGGCATCGTCTTCTTTATAAGCTGAATTGTTGCTCCTGGCACAACTACCGGACTGGTGATCCATAGAGGCCTTCACACCACGACCTCTGATCCAAAGTGGATTAAGCCCACGATCATGACGTATCTTGGCGTTGCCGGCACCTTGGGATTGTCATAATACGGGCATTGGTCGATCATAGTTGACATAAGTACCTGCTAATTGCAAGGTGGGCTCTCTTTGTGTGGTGTTGCGATCTTTGGGAGATCCAATAATCCGTCAACGCCAATCCACGTGCATCGGTTGTATGTCTTGGCATGACCGAGTGGGACTAGCCTCGAATACTGGGGGTCCATTTGACCAATCACGGCGTCTGAGAAATCACGTTTATCATCTCTACCCCACCGGCCAAAATCAAGCAACCACCAAAACACATGCACACCTCCGTCTCCAAGCCATTGGCAACGTACGATAGAATTACGGGCCGCGGCACAGACTGCAATTCCCAAGCTGCAGGTACTGTAACCAACATCAACGAGCATGCCCACGTGCATCTAGCCTGCGGTTTGCCATTGAAGTTTGGAGACGAATCCCAGTGCAGCGGGTGGTTCATTGCCTCGAACACTCTACCACGTCTTCACCACCTTCTCAACCACAGTCCCGCTCTATCCGCCTTCAGCGTACCCTACTCGTCCGTTTTCTTACCAGAATACGCACACACACCTCCCCCACCGCCACCTTACAACCGCGATCCCAGCCGAATTGGCATACCCCAAGATGGGCCTCGACTATCACCGCCTCCACCTTAGGAAGCGAGTCAACGACGATCCCGAGAGCCTCAGCACTCGGGATTTCAATCACTAATAATGCCGTCTCCCTCTCAAAACACCCGAACTGATAATGTACAGTAGCCTCAAGAGGGCTGGCTACCGGAGACACTGAAAGAGAAGTCGTATGTTCCAATGTTATGCCTTCCCAGCTCAATGATTTCCCTGGTTTTCTCTTTCGTGGTATTCGTATCGCTCACCTCGCACTAGGAAAACCCGATCTCCACCACGCCCTCACCAACTCCCCCTCCTCCGCGCGCTTTCAATCGCCCCCTGACTAACACACCCCTCCCTCCTGTCCTCCCTCCTGTCCTCCCAATATCCTTCCACCACCTAACCCTCCCAAAACATCTCTCTCGCCGCCTCTCTCGCGGATCCCACCCACTCCACCCAACGACCCCAAATACAATCCCACCTTCTGCACCTGCAATCCCTCGAACATCAATGGCGGTCGACTCAAACCCGCCTGGACGAAGCACTCTCCCCCTGTTCACCTAACGCCCTATACCAGCGCTTGAATCTGAGCATCGTGGAGCAGGAGCACGTCAGTGCTGCGCTTGGGAAGAGTTTTTCTTGGGGGTGAGGGGGGAGAGGTAGGTGAGCGGGAAGCAGGGGAGTTTCTGAAAAGGTTTGGGGAGGGGAAGAAAGACTTGAAAGGTTGAGGAGGAAGAGGAAAGCGAGGTGGGATAAGGGCAGGGTTGATGGATGGCGGTGAGGTGGGAGAACCATGATGTCGAATGAAGGTGCACCTCTAGTACCATTACGGCCGCGAGCACCTATACCGTTTCCCACAGACCTGTGGAACCTGACACCCATCAGGAAATCACGTACACCAGAGCAACATCGAGTACGGGCACTCAAAGGCCGCACTTGAAGTGAGCTTGGAAGGGGCGGGAGGGAGGCGGCGGACGTTCTCAAGAGCTTCAAGGAGGATAAGACAGTTGCGTGGTTGAAGAGGAGGAGAGAGAGGAGGTAGGATCACAGGACGGTTGCAGATCGTAGTGCTGAACAGGGGGAATGTTGACTTCAAAGGGATAATCATACCAGCAGTTTTGGAAACCATAGGAGTAATCGGCGGCCTACATGACCGTGGAATACTGTGAAGAACCCCTCTGCAATCTATTGAGTGAACAGATCCTTCTCCCATCATGGGTACATAAGGCGACGAGGTCAGGGCTCTCCCATACGCCGGCTTCATAGTCCCGAAGGAATCAACTTCCTCCCTGAGGCCGTCATAGCCAAAGCCGAAGGAAGTCCAAGTCGTGATCACTTGGCTTATCCACCTTATACAACTGCATTGCTTGCAGAAATGCAGCATCTGCAGGTCCCTCGTGAACATCATTACGGGGAAATCGGACTCAGATATGTACTATGTTCTTTCAACCTCTCTCTTATCCCTAACACTTTCTTCCACTACGAATCATCTCCGCCTCGTAGCGACTTGTCTAACTCATACCATTGTCTCGACTAGAGTATCCTGTGCGGGTCTTCAGAAGTCGTATCTTCCAATGCAATTCGTTAAAGTTCCTCCTCAAGCTCCGTTAGCTCTGCTTGCGTGTACAACGAATTCTGCGCATTCAAGGCTCCAAATGGTCGAGAAATTGTATTGTGGAGCCGCGCCCCACGAAGGATGCGAGCTTAGAGTTGTTGTCTATCGGTTCGTCGGGCTTGCTTGTTCTATCAAGTCAATAGCCAACATTAATATTATAGTTGACTATTGGACTATAGGTATTCGACAGGATATGAGACTTCGAAACTCACGGCCCTGCGCCACGACAAGCGCGAGAGTTTGGGAAACCTGGTATTCGCTTCATTTGCCCAGCTTTCTACCAGCATCGGAGGGCATACCACCAGGGCAGGCTTACTATCCGTCTCGGTTATACGATTCTTGGTCATCCAAAAAACTGAAAACATAGGGTTTGGATAGTTTTTCCAAGTCCCGCCTTGATCGGCCACAATCCCGCCCAGGGTAGGCTGAATTAAAGCTTTGGCACGAATTCTTGGGTTCTGGAAGTCTTTCGCATGGTTTATTGTCTCAATTCAATTGGGTCAACTATAGACCCATCAGGTCTGCAAGCGCTTTGATGACCTCGGGCTTTCTCCCATGGTCTCTAAGCTCGGCTGAGAGCATAGGCATGTACCCTAAGGTTATTAGGAACATATACACGATCCCATTAATCTGCCAGGGGTAAAGATAGATGTTTTTCCCGTATACGGAGAAAACATGCCTCCTTTGTCGTCGACTTTATCTTCCTGAACGCCCATCACGATGATACAGAGATGTACGTCAGGGCCTTTCTGCTGTTCCCTTGACGCTAGAGCAGCGTTTAGACGATAGAAGGCTACTTGCTTCTGCACTTCGCTTCGTGTGTCCTTGGTCCTAGAATGGGCGTCTGTTATTTCATCTTGCAACCCCTAATAACAAGAGTGTTAGTCCCAGTCAGGGTTTGTATGCAGGAGGGTAATCCTCTGGACTGGTCCAACCGAGCGACATAGTAGGAGACTTACCTCGGAGGCGCCACTGAGCCTCATTACTTGCTCATCAATATGCGTCGTAATCTCAATGGCATGAGAATCGCCGTGCTTTTCTAGCATTCTGGATCTTCATTTACGGCGGATTTCTGAGTTGGTAACAACAGAGCCCCCATGCTCAATTAGCATTCTTTTGCGAGCCTGAGCATCCTCCGCATACGTCTTTTTGGGATCCGGGCAACCCGGCCCTGCAGTCGGGTTCTTTCTTCGTTCTAGATAGTTAGCCAAGCGATTTAATGTTCGATTGATAAATGCCTCGTCTTTGATCTCTTGATCCTTCGCCTTTGCACTCTTACGTGCACTCTTTCGTTGCTCTTTTGAAAGGAAGGCGCCTTCTGCAAACTCGAGAAGGGGTTCTTCGGACTTGTTCGAAGGATTGACGTGTGATTGTATATCCATCTCCAGAGGGGGGTTCTTTGGACCTGTCCGAAGGATTGACACCCGTTTGGCTAACGGTCTCCGATTCGCCGTCATGGATTCTCGTCAAATTACGTCTGCATTCACTGTCATATATTTGCAGAGCGCGCTCGAAATCCCACGAAATCGTTTCAGAACCTCGTTGTCTGCTAAGGGACGCATTCCAGCAGATTCACATCCTCTTCATAGTCAGTTTACTGTATACTATGGAAAGTGTCGAAAGCTGCCATTTTAGTCGGCCAAACTCGTAAGTCCACGAATCTTGTCACGAGATTCGTCTCCATCCATAGCTCTTGGATCCGGGGCCGTCTTTGTGGTATCTGGAATAGTCTCGAATTTGTCTTCAAGATCCTCTCGAAGTTGTCGTGCGTCGGTCTAGTATATCTTGAACACTTTACTGTCCAGCATTCTCACTGGCTCGTGTAACAGTGATCCTATCTCAGAGAGCGTCAGAGAAGAATCTATCATAAATCTCGGCTTCGAAGCCGAATCTAAGACCTGTGACCAATAATTATACACTTTTCTATGCCTCTCGTTCTAGCGAGTCAGATTTTTGGTTATTATTTGGAAAGCGTTTTACGCCCTGTTATAGGACTCTCCGCAAGCCTCCCCCGGGAAAGGTTCCCACTTCGGAGTCAAGGGTGCTTCATCCAATACCGGCAATTTCGTATTCAGAAATTTCTCTGCAAGTTGTTCTGCCATTTTCGCCTGGATCTTTGGATTGTAGACCTCCGCATAATGCACGAGCTGATAAATTAGCCCAGCAAGAACTTTTTGAGAGCCTATCTTGTTGTCGCTCTCTTCGTTCGTGGTATAACGTCCTAGAAGATCCTCTATGGTTTTACCACACTTCTTCTCTAGCGAGTCAGTCTTATATGCGATCGCTATCAAACGAAATATTGGATCGGCACGGAATGCAGGTCCACCGTGGTTCTTGGCCCAGGGAGAAAGTAGCGAAGAAACGGACCGCTACACAAATACCTTTGGAACTGGCCCAAATCAGTGTACCCTAGGTACAGGGCACACTTCGTTTCATTGCCTTTCAATGACACCCTCTTAAATGACTCCCCATGCCAGGCATCCTCATCGTCAGACTGTGAGGCAGCCAGATCAGAACGCCTTTCGGAAGGCTTTCCCATAACTTCAGATTCTAGCCTATATTCTGCCTGACAGTAGGTCCTTTCGGACCTATCCAGGCTATGCCCGCTAGAGGGGGGCTCTCGGACCTGTCCAGACTATAGCTCTCGGAGGAGTGAGTAAATCGGGTCGGGTCCGTGGTAGGGGGTTCTTCGAACAGGTCCGGAACGCCACACAGAACAATTCCTGTCAGATCGAACTAAGAATATAGAGAGGGCAATTATTAGCATAGGAAAGCTTGTCAAGAGAGGGGCGGAATTCCGAACAGGTCCTAAGTTGAAAACTTAGAGGTTTAAGAAGAAATAAATCAAAGTTCTGGAGGAAGAGAAGGGGGGCACCAGGGTATTTGTACTTTTTCGACGGCAGTTGCCTAGAGCAGTGAATTGAGCGGAAGTAAGATAAAGTAAGATAAAGAGGATTGGACGAGAGATAAAAGATACTAGATAGAGAAGCCTGGCAATATATAAGAGAGTAGGGAGATAAATATGACTGCTCCACAACTGTTCTTGATATACTATAGGGGAGAAGAAGAGAGGAAAGAGAGCAGGAGATATCTGCAGGGTGAATAACATAACTCTGACAAGAACAATAATCTCGAGTACTACCAAGATAGAACTACTTAGATAAGGCTGCTGGTACTTGAAAATAGATATTACTTCCGAGCGACAGACGATCTGACTATGCAACAGGACAAGATTGTCGTCGAATAATCTGACTCCTGTTACGATAACAACGCGCTATTAATGAAAGATCTGGAGAACATTGATAAATGCGTAGACGATATCCAGGTCTTTACATTATTAGACGCTGAGCAGCGCATGCCGGCTCTCCTCGATACAGGCACTGCACGTGATCTGATTCAGAAAACTTGGGCGTATGAGTCTGGCTTCCCTATAGTCTCGGACAACGGTGACGAGCCGAGCTAGCTGATGGGACGTTTTCATGCCAGAAGGGACCGGGTGGTGATCCGTTTACTTTTCAGCTGCAGCTCGAATTCAGCAAGAAAGTGGGAAGGAGCCTTTTTTGTCATGCTGAACGTTCCTTGAAAGAACCAACAATTTGGCATCTCTCCGGCTCTCAAGGAGTGGATGACGACCGTGAAGTGATGTCACATACATAGATGCAAAGACGGCTGGGTGTAAAAACTATTCATCAACGCCATTTTTATGGTATGCTGGCAAGTCGTTGGTCATGTTTGTGCCACAGCTCTTATTAAGCGCTCGGAAGGAAGGCCCAAAGCCAAGGTCCCAATGAAGGAAATTCCGGGTAGTGAGCGGCGGTATCGAGGGTCGTTGAAGTCATGTATTTCATGGAAGACACCAGAGTTCCCATCTTGACTGCAAAGAGCCTAGGTATCTGGCATAACCGAGTATCGATCACGTGATTCTAGGCTGCCGTCGCGTACTTGGTCCCTTCACGCGTAAAACCAGACTTCGAATCCTGCTCGAAATTCCATTCTCGAATCCGTACCTTTACAACATACCTGACACGTATATTCGATTCCTGCTTCCCGGCGTTCTGTTGATCGACGGCGTTCCCAGTATGACACCTTCTCGCCAGGCACAGGAATGCAGCCATGAAAACCTCGTCTACCAGCCATCACCCCACGCCTCTCAAGCGGGATATCGCAGCTATGACCCAAGACAATTGCTGGTAGCTGCTGGCAAGAACAGCAAGGATGTCCCGAGTACACCAAGCACATTCCCGGCGCCTCTTGTGCTTCCCAATGACGATTTGGCGTTGGGTCCGCGGTATCCCCCCCAGAGCTTTCGGAGCTGGCTGCGTGGGAAAGATCGCAATGAAATCACGTCTGACAGGCGGGTCATCTATATTGCTGCGCCGCCAAAGGTGGATAACGATATTGTATTCGTCCGCCGCTGGATTTTGCCACGGCTGTCGAATAGCCGTGGTGGAGTAGGTAAAACAAGGAAGGGGTCAATAGAAACGCCTATCTCGACCCCAAAGACCAACGATGTGGTAGAATACCTCGCGGCTTTCTATCATGGAATGACAGTCAAACAATTGCCATTCGATCTTACCTATGCGAGTTGGGACGATGAGGAGCAGACTTCAAAGACGAAGTCAACATCCTCTCCCTTCATCGCTCTGAACACGCCTTACGAATCAGTACGTATCAGAACACGTACTTGTCCAGACGACATGTTCCCTACTCAACTCAGCTTGAATGACCTACTTGACGTCGCGATATCCGTCCTGCCAAAGGACGCATATGCGCTTTTGATGCTCGTAGACCATGATCTGTACGAAGATGAAGACGACGACTTTTGCTGTGGTCGCGCTTACGGCGGAAGTCGTGTTGCGGTCGTCTCCAAAGCGAGATATAATCCTGTGCTGGATGGCGTGCAAGGTGTAGAACGGCAACATGCCTGGCCGGCAAGTCATTGCGAGAATTATGTCAAGGAGTCCTGCGCGACTGTTTCTTGGCCATCGAAGAAAGCCAAGACAGACGTTGCGCCTTCGACAACGGTCGAAAATTCCGACTCCGAATCGAATGCATTGGAAATTGCTGTCCGAGCACACCGCACGATTCCACCAGATAAGCTGTCGACTCCCGAACATCTCGCCAGCCTGTGGCTCTCCCGAACGACTCGCACTGCATCGCACGAATTAGGCCACTGCTTTGGTATCGACCATTGCGTTTACTATGCCTGCATTATGCAAGGCACAGCATCCATGGCCGAAGACGTGAGGCAGCCGCCATATCTATGTCCGGTCGAGCTAGCCAAGATCCAAAGGGCGATCGGACTCACGGACAAGGACGTGATGGAGAGGTACAAAGCATTACAGAACTTCTGTGGCCGGCCTGGAAGCGGCTTTGCAGGATTCGGGTGCTGGATCCGGGGGCGAATCGGCGAGTAGAAAGCTGAGAAGCGTAGGTTAATTGCTAGGGTAGATATCATAAACCATCTCAAGCAGTCTGCAGGTCTCCATACACCTGCACCGAAGGTATACTCGTAGTAGCCATCATTTCATCTGCGCTTGCATGTCTTCCCTCCCGTCTATTAGCATTTTGCAAGCAGGTTGAGCGGTGGGTCCATCGGGATTCCGCTGATACGAATTCTATACGTTTCGCCTCGCAAGCTCCGATGCATGGGATGCGGCTGCGAGTTATAGATACTCGTGGCTTGGCTCTAGTATGATATGAGAGAACCTGGGCAATGTAGAATATTCTCAGCCCCCGCACAAGTGGCTCATAATGTTTTTGGTAGATGTCGAACAACGATTTGACGGAATGACGATGGACTGAACACCCATCACAGAGAAGGTAAGCCGTCGAAGTGACTTACCCATTTAATCGTAAAATCTAAACAGACGGGCTCGAAGAATTCGTCTTTACGCGATGAAAGCCCTTTAAGGTAAGCCCTGCCGACACATCCAAAAGGAATTGCGGAGACCGAAAATTCGAGATATCAGTTTGCCTCGCGTCTGCTGCTGACCTTCCAAAACCATAAGCACGTTCCCAGAAGAGCGATATGACCTCGCATCGACATAGTCATGGATGTCTTATAACTTTTTTTGTGATTGGTGTTTAGAATTTCCAATGCAGCTTGGGTGCGATCACTGCGTTATGAGAGCAACGTCACATTAATCATACGCCGACTGCAATCCAGCAGAGCTCCCAAATATGCGGACACCTGCTTGGTCTTCAGAGTATCTAGCCTGAGAGCCGTCTTCCCGAGCTAGTGCCTTCAAAAGCTGGTTAAGCTCTTCGGAATTCTCGCCGAGTCCTGTAACTACAGGCATCTCCAATCTTCGGGCCAAGTTGACTCTCCGCAAGCGTCCAAAAGCCCCATCGGCGACTGCATCCCAGATCACGTCGCTGTTAATAGCTTCAGCTTGGTTGCCTGCAGGCCAAATGCAGTCGAGCTCGATGGTTTCTAGCAGATAAGGGTCATCTTTTGATTTCCCCCAAAAGAAGAAACCAGTTATATAATCCACTGGAATACTGAGATGGCGGAGAGAGCCGAGGATTCCAAGTATCCCATCCAGCGGATCGTTTCGCAAAGCGCTCATATGGTTTCCTATCTTGAGATACTCCAAATTGATGGAGTAATGTTCGACAATAGTCCACACACCATCCTTGGATAGTTTTGGGCAATTCCCGATAGTGAGGCGAGTCAGGGTCAACGGTTCGATCTGTGTGGTAAGTCGCTTGTTGATATCGTGTAGGAGAAGACCATCTTGTAGTCCTCCGTTTACATGCACATCCTTCAATCCGATAGGTACGGTACCTATAAAAGTTTCCGCGTCCGTCGATCCCGAGCGAGGGTATCCTAGAGATTCGAGGCCTTTGATCATCGAAAGCGATCGACATAAATCCAGTTGGGGGATCCGTTCAGATACCAGGGAAAGATCGAGGTAGCGCAGCTTGGAGCATCGGCTCAAGGCCGCCAATGCATTGATCCTAAAACACATCAGCTAATACTCGCTAGCGCATACGGCGTGGGTACCCAAAAGTAGCTTGGGGAGCAACGAAGCGCTCGATGTTGTTCTTGACCCTCCCTAGCAATCTTGCGGTCAAGCTTCTGCTTCCATGATGGATCAGACGGCACAAGTCCAACGACCTCACCAGCTCCGCAAGCCCGTTCTTTCGGATGTGCGCATTGATCGAAGGGCATATTGTTGCCACAAAATCCTCGTAATTGCTGCCCGTGATATATGGGCGTTCGTAGAGAAGCCTAACGGCGGCGGCATACCAAACTCGTGAGATCAGAGTACAGGATCGCAGGGCTCCCTGAAAGACTTGAGGATTGCTATGACCTTGTGAGACATGAGAGATGATCTGGATAACAACTTCGAGAGGCAGCGTAGGGTTGGTGCTGTGTACAATCGCTACGGGCATCATCAATAGTTTCACCAACCTATGATCTTGGACTTGATATCCTCCTTTGTCTCTCTCGCACACCAGTTGTCCACGAGACTTGCAATATTAATATCGACAGAAGAGTAATTTGAAGGGTCTCCGCAACCAAAAGCAGCGAATTCTATCTGGAGATGATGACCGGCTTATCGATAAGACACCGGGAAAAGTTGCCCTCTACGAGTATGCGTAAATTCTACAGAGTGAGGGAGACTGCCTTTGCACCGTGATGATGCGACAGTGATGGCTGCCATCTGCACTGCGAGAGCAGGTCACGCACTCCCTGTCCGTCCTGTATGGCGTCTTAGAACAGCGTGGACGGCCCGACTGCGAGCTTCAGAACCGAGCTGGTCCCGGCGGCTGCTCCAAACCTCGAGCAGTAATCCACCAAAACCCCCAGATTTTGCATTCGCGTTCGAGTAAGTGTAAGCACCAATGGAAATACCTGGTTATGGAGCTAAGATTCTCTAGCATTGATGGCGTCCTCCTTCGCAGCTCCAAGCCTCTGCCTGGCGCATCTGAGACCCTTCGCTACCTTCAAGCCCACCGCATCCCTTTCATCCTTCTTACGAACGGTGGCGGAAAGACCGAAGCGCAAAGAGTGGCAGATCTGAGCAAATACCTTGATGTCCCCATCGACGAGTCCATGTTCGTGCAAAGCCACACGCCGTTCACACAGCTGGTTGAAGGCCACAAAAACCGGGCAGATTTGAAAGATGCGTGCGTCTTGGTGCTTGGTGGTGAAGGGAATGATTGCCGACACATTGCAGAGAAGTAGAGGCTCCCCGCCGGTCTCGACTTCTTTATAGTTGCGGCTGATCTTCTAGCGTAGGTATGGCTTCGAGAATGTCCTTACGCCTGCCGACCTTATTGCTGCTTGCCCATCCCTATGGCCCTTTGCCAACCGTCAGCTATACACCTCTCATGCGCGTCCGCTACCGTTTCCTATGAGTTCTGAGGTATTTTTAGATAGCGTGGAATTGGAGAAAAAGCTTCGAGTCGCTACGATCCTTGTCTTCCATGATCCCTGTGATTGGGCTTTAGATATCCAGATAATCACCGACTTGCTGCTCTCATATAGTGGCTATCTTGGCACGCTCTCAGACAAGAATGGTAGACGAGAGTTTGAAAACAATGGATACCTGCAGGATGGGCAACCATCGTTGTGGATCTCCAATCCAGACATACGTTGGGCGTCAGGATATCATCTAGATAGGTTAGGACAGGGCGCTTTTCTTCGGGCTCTTATAGGTGTCTGGGAGTCGCTTACTGGAGGGGCCAAGGATGGATCACATTTGCGATACCAGCAGATGGGAAAGCCTTCCCATATGACCTACTCCTTCGCAGAGCACAAACTCCTCGCTCACCGCAAAGCACTCTTGGGAATCGAGAGAGACTCTGAAGTTGGCCTTGGAGATGTGTACATGGTCGGAGGTTAGCCTAGACCAAGCGCTATCTACCTCCTCGATGCCACTAACAGCGTTTAGACAACCCAGCAAGCGACATCAGAGGTGCCAACAACTACGACTCCCGTGCTCGAGAAAGCCCTAATACCTATCCAAACTGGCACTCAATCTTGGTCAAAACGGGAGTCTATAGGGGCGGCGCAACCAAGCATATACCGAAGAAATACGTACACGATATCCAGGCTGCAGTTGGGTGGGCTTTAAAGAATTCAGGGTGGCAAAAGCCCTTCCCTTGAGGCTCAAGATTGGCATCAGAATCCCTTGTCGAAATCAACGGCCAACCTCGCCCCTGGATCGGCCATAGTGTCGTCGATCTCTCGCACCTTGTGAGTTCCTTCGATGATGGCTGTACCGTAGCTCCTTAACACCCAGACTTGCGGCCACGAAGATCAGACGAACTCGCTTCAAACCGACACCGAGACCAAACGAATCAAGCAGCAGGCAAAGATCTGTTGAATGCCACCACTGAGGCTTTTCGGTGCTTGAGATCGAAGGATGCCACCACTAATAGCTGGTTGACTCCTCAGATGAGGAGACGGCACTGGCTTTGAGAGGGTACGTGATTAAGCTTCTCGCCATCAGGTGACACCACTCCGAAACGATGCGGTCACGTCATTAGTACAGCAGGTCAACCACGCTGGTCCTTGCCTTGAGCACGATTGCTCAACCATGTTGGTCTCCATGTCAACACGCAGTCCATGCGTGGATCTACTGAACAAAGTGGTCGAGTCACTATGTTTCTAGAATCGGATTGGCCTTGCGTTGCCGTCCAAAGTACGCTTTTCGAGGATACGAACCATAGAGATGGTAAAGCCACTGCACCTCCGTCTAGTTAGCTATTATGGTTTCAACCATCTCAAGGCATTCCTTCTCTTCAAATCTTCGCATTATATATCAAGATAGGGATATATCAATACACAATTCTGTCACAATGATGTCTTCAAGCCAACTAGCGCTCATCTCTTCCTCAAGCCTTAACCGCGATTGTAGCTCTATCGCTTCTCCAATCTCTTCTGATTCCTTCTCTCTCAGACCTAAACCTCTTTCTATCACCTGCCAGCTATTTCAGCCCAAGTCTTATAAATCTCATCGCCAAGTCCAATCGTTACCCGCGAACCCAAACCAAGGCCTTGATAACTCTTATCACCAATTCCATCTTTTCGATACCTATCGATGTTTCTCAGCCATCACTTTGGCTTTACTACAGTACCAAAACAGAAGATAGAAGCTCGATCATGGCCTCTTCAATTTCTTGGAGGAAAAGCCTTTTAGTAACTTACGGCTTCTCCCCGCAGTACCACCAATACCTTGAGTTAACTCGTTGTAATGGTTCCATGTGACCTTTCGTCCCTCAAATTTGACTCGATCATAGTCGATATCCCCACCACAACCACTGTCCATGTCCCATTCACTTCCATCCCACGCATACCTCCCTACAAGGCTACAGAGGAACGCCACGATTTTCATCCCCTTTTACCTCAAAATTCATCACCCTTCTCGCATTCCTTCCTTCCTGTCCCTTCCCGTGGGGTTTTAATCTTTCGCACATGCATCTCCACTCCCTCTTCATTAACCCGAACAACACATCATCAGGCCTCCCACTTCAGCAAGATCACCCTACAATCATAACCACCGAACCTGGACCCAATTCCACTCATGACACCTAGCATCAAGCATCTCCCACCGTCATCATCATCAGTGGAACCAAAGCCCGCACCATCCAACCCCTTTTCCCTACACCCCTCCAAGGAGTCTGCACACCACATGCTCTTCCCTCCTGAAGCCTCTTCCGACTCACCACCACCAAGTCCTCCCACTTCCCTGCCCCTATACACACAACACCCTATCACCATTCCCCCGAACCTGTGTTACTCTTCCCACCTACCCATATCCAATCCTCAGGCACCCTCCCCTTTTCCCCCGGCATCCCACACGTCAACCTTCCCTCCTTTACCCAGTGTATCCGCTCACTATCTGTTCCCATCCACTACCGGTCTGCGAATTCTTCCTCACTCGTGCTTGGTTCTTTCCCAGCGCTTGATGGTCATTGCGAAAGAGTAGCATGCAAGAACGTGAACACACATACATAGATTGGAGTGCGTATCTCCAAAAATCATGCCAGAACAACTGATATACACCGAATGATTCTGATTTCAAATTGAAAATTTGGTTCTGCCTTGTATTTTCAGCAGATGATTTGCCCGAGAGAAAGGGAGGGGTAGATAGGCATGGACAGTGCCATTCCCCACGAAACCCAAAATCTCTGCTCCGAACCTCGACGGAATACGCGCATACACCAAGGCAGGACCAGATCCGCTTTCTCCACTCGTAGTCACCACACTCTTCTCTCCCCTCCCTCCCTCGCATTCCACCCAGCCTTCTATCTCCCACAATCTTTATCTCCAGCCATCTCCATCTTACATCTGTATCTCCATCTCTCCCCTCCCTCCATGTGTCCAAGCCCGGATGAAAACCAATCCACTCAAGACGAAGCCAGCCACATCACCTAAAGTATCCCTACCCCATCGGCTCGCCCTGCCTCTGCCGCTGTCTCCCTTCTTCCTCTGGACGCTCCCTGTGGGTAGCGTAGATCTATTGAGAGAAGATCGGTTCATAAAACACTTTCTCATGGCGGGGAATCACAAGTTTCGAGATAGATGTGGGTGGTCAATGTATAAGAGAGGAGAATGATGAAGAGGACTGTTCAGCAGGTGTTTTTGTAATTTGTCCGTGCCATGGGTGGCAAGGGGAGAGCGGAGAGGGAATCTGCATTGTGAATGACATGACTCTATTAAGATAATGAACGACTCGAGAACCGCCAACCAAGTGTCGCTTGTACTTGTAGGTAGGTATCACTTCCGAGCAACACAATCACTCAGCCACGCCATAGGAGATGTTTCAAGGTTTAATCCTGCAGTACCAACACGCCCATTATACTTGCTATGTATACAACGACTTAACGCTCAGAGATCCGGAACCGATTGCGTATGTAGAAGAGAGCGTAAGCCTGCCTGCAGCGAAAACACAGCAATATCACATGCACATCCACCCGCTTCCCTTTGCGTCAGAGTCGAAGTATACATCTCCTTCGCTGCTGAACCACCATGGCCTATAATTCGTCGATCAGTAAAAGACGGTCATCAAGAAAAGAAACTAGACTATATCAGCCAGGATATATCCAGAAGGTCGGCCGGCTGCGGGGTACATTCCTGCCAGACCGAGAGATAAAGGAGCCACCGAGTCGTTACAGCAAAGATCGGTGGAGGCGTATCGGAGATGGGCGTCAGTGCTATTGCCATTGGAGCTCTGCGGTGACAATCTGGTACTCGCTAGTCTGGGTAGAAGGATCGAGACCGGTCGGGGCAGTCCAGCTCAGAAGCATCCTTGAGCCTCCATTGATAACGTCGTTGGACCCGTAGTAGTTGGCATGGACACCTCCCGAGTAGATGTACTTTCCACTCAGCCCAGTTGCAGCCTTGTACAAGACTTGTTCCTTCGACCAAGTATACTTGAGGATGTTTTCCACAAAGTCGCTCGACTTATCCCCACCAGGAGCGTAAGGCGGTATGATGGCTTGGTCGGCCTCCAGATAGCGATAGTAGAAAGTACTATCGGCGTAGATCGTAAGGTAAACCGCGATGAATGTCAGATGACGAGGCGAATAGAAGACGTCGATGTCCATGATAGGTCCATCGATGAAGTAGGCTTTGGAGGTGGATGATTGCATGCCGCTACTCCAGGAATTGCCATTCCAGTACTCGTACTAGTAATGTCAGCGACGGCCATATTACATTGTGGGGGACTTACGGAGCCACGATTCGCAACATCATTTGGCGATGTCCGAGCTAGAAGGATACCACCATTGACATTTCCGAACACATAGACGCTACCGTCATTCCCGCCAATACCAGAGGCGCCCCAAGAGCGTATGCCACCTGCACAACCCCACTCCACCTCGTCTTCCATGAAGATCTTCTTGTTCGCTCGAACAGCGACAGGTCCACCTTTGCCACCAGCAGTGATGGTGAGGAGCGTGGCACCAGTGTAGGTAAATACCGCCGCTTTGGTTGCTGTGTTGACATTGTCGTAGACAATTGGCGCATAGATGAGAGCGGTGGTCGCATCAAGCGGTATGATGGCCGACTCTGGCCAGATAGCGTAGCGGCCTCCTTGGCCTTGCATGACTTGGTTGTAGCCCTCCTCTCCTCGCGTCAATGGAGAGAAGCTTCGCATGCGGCCGGTGTTGTCACTCCATTCTCCGATACCGTCTTGCAAAGTCAATGGATTTCCGTTCAGGCCATTCATACCGACGTCAACAGCGACTGAGCTAGATACGAAGCCGAGGAAGTTCCCATTTGAATTTGCAGTGGTGGTTGTGTAGGACCCCGTATCGCAGAAGAGGAAGAGATGCTCGCCATTCAGGAATCCACCTCGACCTCCGTCTCTCGATAGATGAGGCGTCTCAGACAAGGAAGCAAGGGAAGATTGGATGGTAGAGTTGACTTCAAGAGCTCCAGTATTGGAGGAAATATCATAATTCACCGAGAGATCTCCATTAACGCCGATGGTGAGCAAGGAGCTTGAGAGCGTAAGCAACGCCTCGGGTTGAGCGATCTGAGCATGTTGCTTAGATGGTCGATTCTGGCTCGGCCCATGCAGCTTTGTTGTCGAGGCCTTGGGAGTGATGACCGAGTTCCCAGATGCATAGGTGACCCCAGCTTGCGAGACCGAAGCAGTGCTCGATGCCGTTGCAGACGATGACGCTCGAGAACTCGAGCTTTGAGTAGAGGTCGAGGTCGATGAGGACTTGGTACTTAACGTGCTGCCGGATTGTGAGGAGGCCGATGTTGAAGATGTAGAGGTTCGGGAGCTGGTCACGAGTATGGCGCCCTCGATACCCACAGTAGCTGCGGCAGGGTGCTCAATTGAATACTTGAGATAACAGTCATCGGCATCGTGAATCCGACCAGGTACGAAAAGTGCAGCCAGGCACTTGTTGCTACCTGCTTTGGTGTTGAACGCATCACATGCCGCGATACAGTCATCAAATGTCTGGACCAGCTGGAACGGGAAATCATTGTCGGGGAAGTCAATGTTGCAAATGACCTGGTACTCCTTGCTGGCGTTCGATGTGACAGTGGTACCGTTGCCAGCTGGGCAGAGCGAGGTAGATGCCGTACTCGAGGGAGAGGTTTTCGATGTCGCCGTAGAGGACACGGATGGTACAGACAGTACAAACGACTGGTAACTCCCGGCGAAAGGATTTGACGAAGTGCTCGTGGCAGAGGAACTTACAGCTCGTGCTTGGAGTGAAGACGGAGCTCCAATACTCGCATTCAGACTTGACATTTGGGTTGTCTCTTTGCTCGAAGTGGTCGGTGAGGTCGTCGCAGGAGCTTGAAAAGGTGCCATGGTCAGCAATGCAAGCAAAGGATGAAAGGTACGACTTACCTGAGGCCTTGCTGGTTATGGAGACTACTGAGTCGCCAAGGGAGCGCGTAAAGGTCACGCGCTCACGGTGTGGTCCATGATTCCAGCCACGCCAGTGGAATTCTTCGCGAACCTCGAGTGTCACAGTCTGCGTAGGAGCAGATGATGGGATACCAATCTCCACCGCAGACTCAGTGGCCGATCCATTGGGGGCGCATGCCTCGCTATCCAGTGGTATTCCCGCAACTGCATGGGCAAGGATGTTGTTGGGGTCTGTAGGTATGCTTAGCAACTGTCTCGTGATTGAAACTGCATGGACTTACTGCAGAACCCAGCGGTGGGATTGACAACGACGCTGCTCTCAGAGCTAGCTAATGAGGAACGAGTAGCATGGGGGAGACGCTCATTGTGGTGATGTGAGTGAGAGCGTGGTCGGGCGGTGCAGGAGGAGATTAATGACAAGAGAAGAAGAGGCACTGTGGCCATGCCAGTGGCAGAAGACTTTCCTCTCATGTTGTGCCTAAGGAGTCCAGCTCATCAGTGAGAGAATTCTTAGTTGACAGTCGAGAAACTGCTCTGCCTTGTATGTGTACTGTTGTAGGCCGTTGTCGGGGCGCACCCTGAAGCGGACTTACTCGCTTGAAGCTGAGACCAGAAGGGGTATTGTCAAAGTAGGTGAGTGAGAGTAGCGAAACGAAGACAAATGAGTGACTCTGGAGCTTGACCAGATTGATAGAGAGAGGAGTATGAACAATGAGTGACTGAAGTGGAAGTTCGGTGGTTGTTGCTGTTTCATAGAAAGTTGATTAAGGGAAGTTGCATGGCTATCAACATGCTTGTTTGGCCGGTAAGCGCGGCCCGCTAAGCGAATTTATCTTATAATTAGGGTAGCACACGCACGTGATTACTATGATAGACAAAGGGATGCGAGCAGCCGCTTTACTCTGGCTTGCTCTAGCTCAATCCAACAGTACCGCCGCTTATCAAAGGTTCTTAGATTGTAGAAGAACGAGCTACCTACTGCAGTCTATCAATGCCACTACCCGAATGAGCGCCTGGGGAATCGCTAATTCGTGTTTTGGTCGGGTCCTGCAGTCGCTCTCACCGAGGTGCACGGTTCTCTGGCTGGCTGCCGGCTTCCTGTCACACAGGACCGGAACGTGCTGTTCTCTAGTGAAAGGGACCAAAGGTACCAATGATGCTGGCGCTAGGGGGTTCTCACTGTTTCTACCGCATTGATTCACCAACTCGCGATTCGCTATGATTGTTTCGAACGACGTGACAGTGTGAATCGATAGCTTGAGCAACGATCTTGGTGATGTGCCAGGTCAGCAATAGTCTATTCTTTAGTGACACAACAGCTCGAACCGTGAAGCTATGACAATAGAAAGCTCATACCAAAGGCTGCTGTCGATCAAGCTCTAGCCGCCAGGCAAGCATAGCAAAAGTGGATCTCATAGCCACCGTTCTGATCCCTTTGGGAAGGAACACTGCTATTCTGCGTTCATGGCTTTCTCCCGCAATTTCGGCGCCGTTCCCTCCCCAGTGACATTGCCTTTCTCCATATCTGCTGCCCATAGCGCTGCTCCAACAGTGTTCGTGAACGCAAAGAGAATTGAGGCTACGGGTACTAGTTCGAGAAGCACGGAAGCGACCCCGAAGCTGTAAGCACAATTAGCACATGTCCGAAGCATTGCTCATCTGGATTGCATTACCTAGTATAAGCAGCACGATACTCCTCAATGTGCTTTTGCTTCTGGCTGGTGTTCCACTCCTTCAGCTGGAAATACCTCGTATGAGCCGCAGGCCCAGCATTCTTGCCTTGCAAGATCACGAAGATGACTGTCCCGACAATAGGGATGAAGTTTAAGGGTAGGTACATGAAATAGCGGATCAGAGCCTTCGGCGAGAATTTGGCGAACGGTTCCTTGACAAGTTTGCCTAATTTGGCCATCGGATCCCCGCCTGCCTTCATTTGCCGTCCTCCCGAGACAAGGTCGGTAGTGTTCTTTGAGACGAGAGTGCCATCGAACGTATCCACAAGTGCGCCTTCGATCAGAAAGGTTTTGCTGAGGATTGTGATTAGGGTAGAGCTCTCGCTAAGCACAAGGAGACCCGCGCTAATAGCTGCCAGAGGACCACTTGTGAAAGCCATGACCGCGGCCTGAGGGAGGTAGGTGAAGAGGAACATGAAGGTCGTTATGCCCAGACCAAGAGTTACGGTGGGTGCAAGCTTCTTCGTAAGAGGGCGCCATAGGTCGCGGTGTGACAAGAAGTATGCAATGCCCTTGAACAGACTTGTCAGCGATTATGCATGCCAGACAGCTCGGAGTTCATGACTGTGCCGTTGGTAGAGCAGGAGGCTTACGCGTAGAGGATATAGATATGCACCAGAACGAGCAGCCGTGACGGTCAAGGACTTGATACGTTCAGCCTCTTCGATGGCGACCGCTTTTGCCTTTTCAGCCATGATTGTTGCAATCTAGAGCGGATCGATGGGTACTACTTAATTTCCAAATATTCAAGCGGACTCTTTTACCCATTGAAAGATCTTGGGAACAACAGGATCAAGTAAAGTTCCTAAGATATCCGCACGTCACACACGCTACGTCACTCAGCCCTAAGCGCGTCACCCGTTGCTGGCGCGGACCGAGTCCTCACTAGTAGTATTCCGAGTCACAGTATCAGAGAAAGTCACGAGTATAGCAGCATCCGCTTACAGGAGAACTTCATCTCTTAGGGCTGATGCGCCTACAAACCGAACAGGTATCCGCTACTTGTTCCCCAAACACCGTCGCCATGCTTGCAGTCACCCTACCCACACGCCCTTGATGTTCTGTCTGACCCAAAAGTACAATACACCAAGCGCTCCCCACACGTTCAACGACTACCGGCACTCTCTCACACTTTATCGGTTTCGATCTGCTTGGGCCTGTCTCCAGGCCACTTCACTACTGAAAGCGGACAAGCTGAAGGAAGCTAAGCCCCTCCAACCCCTTCTCCCGGAATGGCTCTCTACTAATGTCTCAGCCATATCATCGCCCCGCTCGAGATCTTCATCAGTGTTGCGAGGAATCGGAATTGCGGATGAGGGTGACTCGTTCGTGGACTCGGCGGCCATCACTTGAACATCGTCATTCTCCGCGTCATGGTATTCGGGATGCGGCGGAGTCCTCGGCACGGCTGAGGTCGAACGGGCCACGGAGCGAACCACGTCGTTCTTGCAGATGGGGCATGTACGACGGCGGGTGGTCAGCCATGGTGTACTTCAAGCTATTAGCAACGTACACGGAGTGATCGATCAGCAACTACTTACATGCAGTCTGCGTGGAACTCATGACCACACGGTAGGCTCATCACCTGACTATGGCCCTCAACGTATTCTTCAAGGCAGACGACACATTCGATCTGCTTGCCCTTGTATTTTCTAAGTGGCTTATCTTGCCTGGCGGAGGCCCTGGCAGTGGCCTTGTCTAGCGACGCGGATACGGCATCGTCAAGTCCGGATGCAGTCCTTGTACGGGACCGTGGTCGTGGGGCAGCAGGCCTTGCGTTACTTTGGAGTAACGGCGAAGTTGGAGATGAGGCAAATGGAGACGCCAAACGTGTCGAAGCCGTTGTGGAGGAACTTGACATGGTCTGATACGTACGGACCGGTAGCTGTTCGACAACGGACTTCGGAGCTCGCCATCGTCGTCTTCGCATGCGAGAGCGTATCAGGAGTAGAACGTATACCACCGTCAGCGTAACAAGTGGGCTCACGACGAGCACCAGTAGCGTGTCGAAGAAGGGCGTTGTTGACACGGTGGTAGGGCTTAGAGTGACCCATAGCCCGTCATGCTCCTCGTCGTCCATCGTATACGATATGTCTGCAACGTCCTTGCTCTTCGGCAGCCGTGGCCCGTCCGTGGGGATGATCGGATGGTGCTGCAGATGGTTAGGATTCGAGGATCCCGCCAGCTTTGCGTCTTCATCATCCTCGTCACCCCACAGTACGCGAGAGAACCAATTTTCTTCGTCGTTCTCACTATACTCATTAGTATCATCAGCGTGTTTAGGCCCTTTATCTCGGGATTTCCTGACACCACTCGGCGCTTGGACGCTATGTCCTGGAGTCCGGTACTCCCCACTGCCCGGGGTTATGCTTCCGCCTGACAGAGCCTTTCCGTCCAGAGACTTCTTCGACGTATCATGCTGTTTCTGAGTGCTGGCCAGCGATGCGGTAGACAATGGTGCTTTGACCTTAGAACCGTCTTTTCCTTTGCTTGGTGATGTCTTAGTCATAACAAGGTCAGGATCGCGCCAGTCCTGTACGCCAATCTCGAAACCATCACCGGGGTGATGGGAGTCGGATTTGAGCGTTGATTTTTGACTGAATCTACTTTGGTCCATACTTGAAGAAGATTTCTGAACCTTCTGCTCAGCCAAAAGCTCTTCATTCCATCTTTCATTAATCCAGCTTAGACGGCCACTACTCGGCGGCCTTCGACTGTCGCCAGTCAAACCAGTATCATCAGCCCTTTTACTTCCTCCAAACAGCGACTTGAACCAACCGCTCTTCTGAGAAGACTTTGAGCTTTTTTGCTTCTCTGTCTTTGAAGGGAGCTTCTTTCTCGCCAGACTGTTGCTTGAACCTGTCAAAGTCGCTTTCGGCCTCGGCGAAGGAGACGTGAACATTGGTCTGTCGTTATCGGCTTTGGGGTTCGGCTTCGGTTCTTGGCCCAAAATCTCATGGCCCTTATCACCATGGCCTGCTTCCAGGTCATCTCCGTCCTCGGCGTTGTCATCGGGGTATCCCTCTGGTGGAATAAGGGATGACAGGAGATGCGCAGTGGTATGAGATGTGAACAGAGACGGTATCGTGATATTCGAGGTGTCGCCCCGTGCATACATCGTAACCAAGGCTCCCCCTCGGGTGTCGTCGCCCACAATAAGAGCCGCCGCACCACGACGCTGAGCCCATTTTGCCTTCTCCAAGAATCCGCAGCCACCCCGGCTTAAGAGAGCTATCTTGCCGGTTATCTCAGCAGTCTCTTGTAAGGACTGTATATCCGCGTGCTGTCCGGAAGAGCTTCCAGCAGACGCTTGCCACTTCTCAGACCGCCTCTGGCTGGCGGGTTTGGAGACTTGCGACTCTGGCAGTGGATGGTGCAAGTAGTTATCTGTGCCATCTTGGCTTGATGGGTTCGTCGTACCCTGCTCTTTATCTGGCGGGACGCCCGTTGCTGGGGTATTGCTCAACCGATTGCTGCTGGGTTGATCGCCAGCTGCCGCATTCAACAGTCTCCCCGACTGCCCAAGAATTTCATGATGTGACTTCTTATCGTTTTCCCAGCCTGGAACATCACTGCAGCCAAGTTCGCCTTCTGCGCCTGAAGTCGCCCCACCCTTCCATAAATTGTCATCGCCAAACCCACTTCCGACCCATAGTTGCCCGCTCAGTCCTCTGGAGATAAGCTGTGGGCCAAAATCAGCAGGGCGCGCCAGGAAGAATGTAGAATTATCGTCTGTCAGACTGATGATGGCTGAGGGAGGAAAGAGGCTAGATGGCGTGTGAAAAGAAAGGAAGGATCGTATGCCGCCTTTCTGGGCTGCGGGTGAAGATTCGGTCGCTGCATCGTGGCGAGGGTGAGTGCTAAGGAGAGACAGGAAGGTCAAGAAAGTCGGTATTGCAATGCAGCAGAGGATGAGTAGAATGGAACGAGCTAGAGGCATCTTCGAAGCCGCATCTGCGTAAATGTTTGCCGGGGCTGCAGGGTACTCGTGGTCGGTCTGGGTACCGGTTTGTCAATGTCTTAGGTCATGGGCAATATGTGATCATGTTCACCCTGTCGCAGTGGGTAGGAAGTATAGGACATGCTACTATCAGGGATATTTCGTTGGGAAGTTGGTAAGAGACCTGGGTGCCCTGTTCCCAATTGCCGCTCGAGTGGCGGTCATGCCTTTTCTATAACCCTGACACTAACCCTGAGCAGCATAAACTGAGAGAGATGGCAGCACACGGGTACCTAAACCCCATGATCTCTTCATCTGTAGAAGATATATGTGATGTGGATCAGCGACGGTCAGATGACATATCTATCAACAGAATCTAAGACTACGGCTTTGAATGCTCACATCAGAACATTGCTGAAACCGACACTCATCTCAGCTTCTCGACACATCAAGAAACTTCCCAGGAGCATGTGGTCCATCAAAAGTATAGAACCCCATTCATTCCACGAGCGATTTAATACATGAAGCCAATTGTAGGCAACAACATGTTTTTGCCAGGATGAATGGTCCCGTTGACCGAGAGTTCGACAAATCCCGGGATTGACTCTGATCGTTCACCATAATTCATCCCCTTGGCACTCATCTAAATACCTAAGGAGCTGAGTTCTGCCAGGGCAGTGGGTAAAACGTGATCTCGTCATGTCGATTTTCCTTCCGTCGAAGTCTTTTGAGCGCCGTCTCCAGGAGTGTTCTGCGCTGTATGCTATAATACATGGTCGTGACTTATGTGAGTACACTCACGAACAAAGTCCTGCTACAAAGTAAGGCAAACCTTCCACCACCCCTATGTAGTTTCTGCAGAAGGATACTTTACTTTCCCTTATAGCAGAGCTCTTGCCTTCTCAATTGCCGAAAGCCACCCTTGAGAATGAACATCTCCCAACCTCAGCCCCGGAAGGCGCCCGTTATACCTGCTCTCTCAGCACTCCCAGGCATCTCAAGCAAAACATCACGGTCGACTCGCACAGCCATGCCAAGCTCAGAACGTTCAGATCGACTTCCGTTCCTTGACTGGCTTCCTCAAGGAATCCGAAGCCACATCGTTGCGATGAGTGGAGAGTTCATCGGCACATTCCTCTTCTTATTCTTCGCCTTCTCTGGGACTCAGGTTGCGAAGACTACAAATAAGCAGACCCAGACGCAGGCCACCGCTGCGACTACGGTGGACCAAGGGCCCAACCCAGCTCAGCTGCTCTACATAAGTTTGTGTTTTGGCTTCTCGCTCGCTGTCAATGCATGGGTCTTCTTCCGCATATCTGGAGGTCTCTTCAACCCTGCGTACGCCCTTCCGCTTCATGCCGAGGACGAGATACAGCAACTGACAATGTTTAGTGTCACCCTCGGGATGTGTCTCATCGGGGCTATGTCCTGGTTTCGCGGACTCCTCATTGTCATTTCCCAGATAGCCGGCGCCATATCAAGTGCAGGCATCGTAAGCGTCCTGTTCCCGGGGCCTCTGGTAATACGAACGTCACTCGGAGGAGGAACGAAAGTTGTACAGGGCGTCTTCATCGAGATGTTCCTTACGGCACAGTTGGTCTTTACCATCTTCATGTTGGCCGCTGAAAAGCACAAGGCAACATACATAGCACCCATCGGCATCGGCCTCGCGCTCTTCATTGCCGAGCTCACAGGTACTCCTTCCGCTGTATCCTGCTCGAATAGCTCTTCGCTCAAGCGTTCATAGGCGTCTACCATACCGGAGGTTCCGTCAATCCTGCCCGTACATTTGGGCCATGTGTTATCCTACACTCATTCTACGGCTATGACTGGGTAAATCCACGCCAGCCCATAGCCCGAGAAACACGGTACTGATGGAAGTAGATATACTGGGTGGGTCCTTTCGCCGGCACGTTGCTGGCCACCGCATTCTACAAGTTCATCAAGATGCTCGAATACGAAACAGTCAACCCAGGGCAGGATGCTGATGAAGATGCGGCCCGCGAGACACTGCAGCTCAGTCACGACAAAGAGGCTAGCCGCCCAGATACTTGAGCGGTTCTGGCCTTGGTGTGGCGCAGCTATGGGGATGAGCGACAAGACCAAACCTCATTCATACTACCTAAATCCAAGATCTTCTGGGCTACCTCACCCCCAAGGTAGCTGGATCCACCAGCTTGGTTGCTTTTGCGAAACAATCGTGATGTACTTCGTATGCGGCAGGTTAATTGTTAGTACGAACAGGGGTTTCTGGGCCGATAAACCCTGTCCCGCTAACATTTAAGCCCCCTAATACGAAGTACATCTCTTAGAAGATCAGCAGTAGAATGTTGCGCATGGTTGTACAACCTTGAAATTACTTTATGCCTGAAAGGTCTTTAGTAGTACAGCAATAGTCTCCCGTACCCCAGCGGTAGCTAAAATCATTTCAGATACCCAACGGGCCGACGCAACTACGCATTGACGTGTAGGCGATCTTACAACCAAGGCAGGCGATGATCGGCGATAAACGTACATGCGAGGACTCTTTATCGAGAGAAGTCATCGTGTAGGAGAGGCATATTAGATTTATGGCATTTCATAGTCGATTGATGTACATTGCTAAATTGCGTGTCGTTGGGTATTCGAGAAATTTCTAGCCGCCGCTGGGACTATTGCCGTTAGTAGCAAACTAATTTGCTGTGCACAATAGGTGGGCGTCCACTCATCGTCATCAAAGCAGTGCCCGATTCAGAGAAGAACTTCAGCCGAAGCTAGCAGATGGGGCTGTTCGATCTGCAATTCCAGACCTACAAAAGAGATCGCCTTGATGGGTGTCAAAGTCAGCTCAGAAAGTTGATGTGTGGCGGTGCAATAGGAGCACAGCCACAACCATACGTCATCAGGGAGGTGTGGAAGTGGGGTTGTAGAAGTAAACACGGGAAAGTGAAGAACATGGAAGGCGTGCTCGTACCTGCCAAGTTTGTGTGCTTTCAACAGCTACTTTAGAGTTCTTGTTTATAAACGCCTCGGAATCCCCTCACTTGCTCACCGATCCCACACCATCACCACATATTCCCAATTCCCAATTCTTACCTACTACAATCAAAGCACAGTGATACCAGCAGCATCAACGCTTGAAGTAATCAATTCTCCTTTACTCTACACGGATATCACCCTACATCTACACTACCGTCACCATGTCTAGCCTCCTGAACAAAGTCAAGGACGCCGTTTCCGGTGAGAAGAATACTTCAAATGCTCGTGCCGCCAACCAAGGCAATAATGGTAACACCGTGCTCATACCCATTATTTGGTTTGATCTTTGGCTGACATGATCTTATTAGAATACGGCTCAAGCTACAACGAAGGTGCTGAAGGTATCCGTGGTGACAGCAACACCGGCTTCGACAACACTAGCTCGGACAACACTGGCATGCGCTCCGGCACCTCTGGTTATGATGATACTACCTCCTCGGGACGTGGAGAGTTTGGTTCCGGCATGGGCACCTCTGGGCATCATGATACTTCTCGTTCTGGCCTCGGGGGCATTGGCTCGGGAACCTCGGGCTACGATGACACTACCGGATCTGGCCGTGGCGGTCTGAGCTCAGGTACCTCAGGCTATGATGACACCACTGGCTTTGGTCGCGGTGGGCTGGGTTCTGGCACTTCTGGCTACGACGACACTACTGGCACAGGACGTGGAGGCATTGGCTCCGGTATTGGATCAGGCTCTTCCGGCTACGACCATACCACTGGATCTGGCCGAGGAGGTCTGGGCTCGTCTGGCTACGATGACACTACTGGCTCAGGTCGTGGAGGTATTGGCGGTGGTTCAGGCTACGATAACACTGGCTCTACCGGCGGCATTGGAGGTAGAGACAACTATGGAAGCGGAGGTCAGAGCGGGTTGGGACGTGCTGAAGGTGCTGTGGATGACCTCGTGCATGGCGGCGAGCACCACACCTCGACGGCCAACAAGTTGGATCCTTCAGTCTAGATACTGATACCGTGCGCTTCGAGAGACCCCGTTTAGCCTGCCAGAAAAGAGGATGTCCTTACCAGTACGGTTTGCTGTAGCTAGCAAAAAGCATGCATTCTTATGCATGACGAATGAGTGAAAAGTATTCCTATTCACACTCTAGAGTGCTTGTCATAATATTCGCGAGGTTCGGTCTCTCCAACTGTTTGTCGTGATAACATGCTCTACTTTAGATAATACGATATATCATACAATCATCTCAGTTGTCGCCATCAGGTTTTCATGATGGGGTCCGGACCCTACCGTTCTTTTGGGTTTAGCGCAAAAGACAGACATCAATCGAAAGATTCTGTCCCATCTTACCTACAATCACCACCAACATGGCTCACGAGAATTGTATCTATGACTCTTCGGAAGTTGAATACAATGGTGCATCGCTGTATAAGCATCTACATCCAGGGACTCCCGCTAGTTCACCTTCTATGATCTCTCGACAAGGACTTTACAACGATCTTTGCGAGCTCCTTGTGGAGTAGCAAGACATGGTGTTCCGTCGGATGGCAGCGATGATTTGAGTCACGATTACGTCGGACGTCCTAAGGTCCGCTACTGAAGCGGTCGTCTTGCTGGGCCTCCGAGGCGTCGTCATTCAGCTGTTTCGGATTGAAGCAAGATACAAGCTCTTGTCGTTGACAGACCCTGCGGTGCCTCCAGCAACCTGGCGCCAAGATCTGGCCTGTACAAAGGCATCGGCAAGGATTTTCAGTGCTGTTTGATCCCCTAGGGGTCATCGCTTGGACGCAGGCTAGGGGTGGAGGCTTGATGGAGGCAAGAACGGGAATATTCAGGCAATGGAGGGAAAGAATGGTATACAAGCCGTTGAACAGATAGAGGGGATACAGGCTGGCAATGTAGGGAGTGTGTGGATCTTTGAAGACAGGAGATTCTTTCAGGGTTTTGGGTTTGCTGATGCTTCTCTTTACGTGCTACTGCTTGTCCCCCTCTGGCCCCCAGATGCCGATACGCTATTCGTCATGAATGGCCTTGCTGCATGCAACATGTAGTACTCAGCATCACCAACTGTATGCTTGTGAAACCGGACACAAGGGGAACAAGGGATGAGGAAGCGGTTGACTGCATCTAGACTGTATGTTCATATCGCATGATATCCAAGAACAAACCTGCAGGAGAGGAAAGGAGAATGTACGGGCCTCCCAAGAACAACCTTCTCCTAGCATCAAGGTAGTTCCAGCATCGCATCTCTTTGTAAAGTCAACACCCGTAGTTCTGGCATTCCCTTTGTCATAACGCAAAACATTACAGCTTGAGTACCAACGATATTTCTTTGGCACTGCCAAAGCCAGCACGTGATCGTAATCTCCTTAGCGTGTTGATTGTGTCAAGTGAAGTGAAATATGGAGCCGGCGCGTCGCCGTCTATGGTCTGGATCAACTGGATCGTGCCTGCCGCAAACATCTACTATATCGAAGCAGTACCTACCCTTTGGGCAAACAGTAGCTATTGGTGCAAGTCTGGCTTTCAACGAGCTCTCTTCGCGGGAGATCCGTGACATCTGCCGGCCTCGCAGAAGTAAGTCCTTTGCATCTTCCGTTGTTGTCTCGTGTTGAACAAAAGTAGACTAACATGTCTCTGCCAGTCCGGTCCAGGAGGTCTCACGAATCTCATAGCTCAGCACCGCGAGAGCATACCATTGGACGAACTTTCAAACCGACATCTGGGACTTCTGGCAGTGGAACTTTCTCCCATATTCAGGTTGTGCCCCAAGAGTCCGCAGAACGTTCCCGGCCAAGCGATCCAGAAATTGCCCTTCAGAAGCCATCCTTTGGCCAAGAGGCAGAACGAGAAATGGCGATGTATAGGGGCCCGCTGGGCGCGCCCACTGCTAGCTTAGCTAACTTGACATCTGGCACCACCTTTGCTGCCAAAGCTAGAGCGGCGGAGTTGAATGCAGTCAGAGCCCGTAGAGCTGCCACAGCCTTGGAGATCGAGAAGGAGTCTGTGGACGAAGTGCCACCTCTGCAGCCTGTGGTCCTTGGCGCTGTGAAATTCACCATGCCTCGTAACCGAGGTGCCAAAGCCTGGAAGCCTTTGAATCTCAACGAGCTTCCTGAGCACAGCTCCGAGGAAGGCAGCCAAACTTCCATCAACCGACCTCCGACAGCGCAGTCCTTGGCAACATCCTCTGGGTATAGTGAAGAGCAGCGGCCGGCAGACGATAAGCGAGCCCTGAACTACGGCAACCTCGCTACCTCGCACAACCTTTTGCCGAACACCGTCACTCAAGGCCCATTTCTCACCCAATACCAGTACCAATACCCAGCATCCATCCAGATGGCCGATCAGAGTGCAGTCAATCCATTCTCGCGTGAATGGGACCCAGCCATGCCGGTCTTCAATTCCTCCCATCTTCCTTCGGCCATGCTCTCAAATGAAGGTCGTCCGCTACGCGCAGGCAATCAATTCGGCCACCAGTACAATCCGTACCCGGCTGCTGCTCAGCCTCTAGCTTCACAGGCTGGTAATGCGTACAAGCCCATCATGAAGCCTCTCAGCAATGACGACCCTTTCACGGATTCGCCGAAGGTGAACAAGCAGCCCGGTCCAGTCGCTCAGTTTGTCAGCAAACCACCAGGCCTTCATCCTAGCACTGCAGCACACAAACAGCCAGCCGCTGTGAAGGGGACCATGGATCACGGGTTTCGCTTCCCTCAGGGCATTCCTCAAACTCTCCCACCCTACTTGAACACACAGACGTCACAAGCCCTTGAGCAGCCCCCGACAGCTCCCAAAGTGTCCGTACCGACTGCCAAACCCAACCCGAGTACTCCAAGCAGCAACACTTACGCGAGAGACCCCAAGCCATACACGAGCTTCTCGGCCAGCAAGAAGGAGATGCTCCTTCAGAACCTCGAGCAAGTCGTGGAGTCCTCCAAAGCCAAAGGCGACCTGCCCAGCGCCACGCGCACCGTGCTCTATGACCCCTACGCCTCCGATCCCGCCGGTCCATCCCAGCCCAGCTACCCCAGTGCGTACGGAAAGCTGAGCGAAGCCGAGAAGGAGAGCCTCAAAGTGAGCGAGCCGATCGATTGGCAGGTGCGTACGGCGCCTATCTTCACCAGCCCAACCGCGTGTTCCTTTGAGGAGTCTCAGGCACCGCAATTCCCTCCAGGACTCTCTGCCGGCAACGAATACATCTACTCATTGGCTCAACCGCCCAAGCCAGCCACTCGCTCCTTGGCGGACGTGGAGGCATGGTGGAACAACGACACGCGTGCCCAGAGCGTCCATCGCGCTGCCATGACTGAGCTTGATAACGCCCTCTTCAGCAAAGATCCCCCAGGTCACCGCACGACTTCCGACTCATTCGGGTCCCTGACCAGCCCCGCCAGCACCAAGACCGGGGGCTCCATGGCACCCATCGGTTCCGAACGTTCAGCCAAGGTCAACAATGCCAACAACGAGCTCGCCGAGATGATGAAGCAGGTCTGCGTCAATCTCGAGAGCTACGTTGTCCCCTCGGACAAGCCGCAGGACGACTACTTTGGCCGATTCGCCCGTGTTCCGGAGTGGTGCATTGACAAGAGCCCGAGCGGGAATGACAGCTTCTTCGGGGACTGGGGCGTGCCGCCGTCGAGGGTTGGGAGGGACCCGAGGTATAGGCCTACGTTCCACGAGGGCCGTTACACCGTGTTCGAGGAGCTTGGCCGTGGGAGTGGACGCGACGGAGGGCTGGGACGCCGCTACCATTAGGGTGGCAAGGCTCCTACTCTGGGCTTCGCTGCTCGGGAGACGGTTTAACTGAGCGATGGGATTGCGGATATTGAGATTACAGGCTACGGACGGCACATTGATAATACCCAGAGTGTAGACAACAGATCCGTAGCCTTGGCTAGAAAATGCCTAGACAACAAGCTGATTTCATGCAAGATATCCTTATGGCAAACTATTTGTTCTACGGATGAGCCATGATTTGACCCATTTCCCTTGCCACTACCTGATCAATATTTTGATGACCTCGAGGAAAATGCGTTTCCTACCTAAGTAAGCTTTACGACTCCACGACTACTCAGCATGAGTGACGCAATCACGGATCTACCCAAGCGCTGTCTCTGCGAAGTTGTAGCAAGCCATGAGAAACAATGACAGTAAAGTAGTAGAAATGTTCGAGAAGCTAATGGTCTGTTCTCTTTTGACAGGTGCTCGATCTGGCCATGCCGATCGGTAAAATTTAAACCCACGGGCTGCGAATCAGACCACGGCACATCAGCCAAACGTCATGCATGCAGTCGAAGCCACGCAGAACCAACAGCTCGCTTCCACGACGCTGGAATTGAGCACTACTTGGATTGCGTGGAGAAGCGCTGGCACGGTCTGCATGGAGTGGCGATGATGCCTGAGATATTCTAGAATAGGTGTGGAGCTTAGTTGCATTTTCATTCATGGCAAAGCGAAGCTTCTCTCGTGTGTATTTTTGGCTTTCACAAGTTTCTAACTGTGGGCTGTAGATGTCCAGGACGGACTATCATTCTAGTAGACAGATGGCATTGAAAAGGATCATTTGAGATGGATGATGAGGCATTAAAGGGGCAATCCTTGATCGCCTTGGCAGTCGTGTCGCCTGCCATGCTTCTTATGGTTAGCGGGCAATTTAAGCTTGGCGCGCCTTGACTATCCATGTCCAGCACTCCATCAGCACAATCATCTAAGATCTTCAACCACAACCATCCCACTTGGTCCCTCCTCATTTTGACCTTCCTGGTCATTTCTACCTCTCCAGAAGAGACTCAGGTCTCCGACAACCCCTCTCGACAAGACGTGCAAGTCCTGGTGCTACCTCCAACCAACGTATTGCTGCAGCCTCCGGTCGGCATCCAAACACAAAGGCCCTCTTTTCTTTGATCTTGATCACTTGGCCCATTCCGTAAGCTGTGTCCAAAGAGGTGCGTGATCCACTTCCCACCCCACATCTTCCTTCCCTCATCATCTCTATTCTTACACTGTGCTTGCCTACTCCCTTCCCTTTGACACCTACAACAACACCTCCACAACAATGGCCCATCCTCACTAGCCTAAATCGTACTTCACCGCCTTGTTTGGAAACCCCTCACATCACTTCAATGCTGACACCTCTACCTCGAACACAGATACAATACACTTCGAATCGATTCTCACCGAGACGTTCTTCTTATTGCAGAGATCCTGGCTGTACTCTACAGCAAGGCCTGCACGAATCACCGGTGCTCCAGACCCATCCAGCCAGACCTACATCCGTCGACCATTGACTTCAGTCACATACCGACGTGACAATGACTACTATGGTGCGTACATCTAATGGTCACCCATACCTCTGTACATACATACAGGGCCAATGAAGCCTTCGTTGGATACGGGAAGGCATACTGTTGAAATGCCACAGAAGTACATTTGTAGTACTGCATAGTCGTAGACATGGATTTCAGTCACTCGCACTGCCCATTACTTGAGTCACGGCCTGAGACATGCTCAATATATCTTCAAGCTTTCTACAGAGTTTTGCTAATGCTTTGTACGTTGGTAGGATCTCCGCGTGGGCAACAAGTATCGTATCGGCCGCAAGATCGGTAGTGGTAGCTTCGGTGATATCTACTTGGGTGAGCAAGCCTGCGTCCAGCCCCAACTTGTTCAAATGCTGAGCGTCACTAGGCACCAACATCATCTCTGGCGAGGAGATTGCCATCAAGCTGGAGAGCGTTAAGGCCAAGCATCCTCAGCTCGAATATGAAGCTCGTGTTTACAAGTCTCTTGCCGGAGGTGTGGGCATTCCCTTCGTCCGCTGGTTCGGCACAGAGTGTGATTACAACGCCATGGTCCTTGACCTTCTCGGGCCCAGCTTGGAGGATCTGTTCAATTTCTGCAACCGAAAGTTCTCCTTGAAGACGGTCCTGCTCCTGGCTGACCAGCTCATCTCACGTATCGAGTACATTCATGCCAAGTCATTTATCCACCGTGACATCAAGCCCGACAACTTCCTGATGGGCATTGGCAAGCGTGGAAATCAGGTCAATGTCATCGACTTCGGTCTGGCTAAGAAATATCGCGACCCGAAGACGCACTTCCACATCCCGTACCGTGAGAACAAGAACTTGACTGGTACCGCCCGTTACGCCTCCATCAACACCCATCTGGGCGTTGGTGAGTCAATGCTCCGTTTCGTTTTAAAACAGTCCGAAAGCTAACAGGTATATAGAGCAATCTCGTCGTGACGATATGGAGTCTCTGGGCTATGTTATGCTCTACTTCTGCCGTGGCTCTCTTCCTTGGCAGGGGCTCAAGGCCGCTACGAAGAAGCAGAAGTATGATCGTATCATGGAGAAGAAGATGACGACTCCTACTGAGGTCCTCTGCCGCGGCTTCCCTAATGAGTTCGCCATCTACCTCAACTATACTCGCTCTCTCCGTTTTGACGACAAGCCGGATTACTCTTACCTTCGCAAGATCTTTCGCGATCTCTTTGTCCGCGAGTCCTTCCAGTATGACTATGTCTTCGACTGGACTGTCTACAAGTACCAGAAGAACGCTCAAGCCATCGCTGCAGCTGGTAACCCCCAGAAGTCTAACCAAGAGGAAGAAGAGAAGCCCTCCCGACGTCACGCTGCAGGTACGAACAACGCCACTGCTGGCCTCCCCACTACTCAGAACACGATCTCAAATAATCAAGCAGGTGGCATCTCTACTCAGCGCCGTAAGGTCATTGACCGTGGCGCAAGCGGTACTGGTGTCGAGACCCCAGATACGAACCGTGCAGCAGTAGGAGGAAGTGATCGGATGTGAGTTTCTTGCCAAACATAACCATGGTTCCTTGTAAGGGGCTCTTCTCCTCTGCGTTTAGTGTTTGATCGGAGAATCACGCTGGGCGCCTTGGAGGATCTGAGAAGACGAATTCTGACTAATTACAGTCTTCGGCGCTAGGCTTCGATCCGCCTCGAAGGGTGTTCCTAATCCTGAGATCCCCAACTACCGCATCAAGACACGCTATGCTCCGGAACGGGACCCATGGTCTTGAACAGCCTCTGGTCGGTGTTTGAGGACGACGGCTTATTCCGAGCTGCCGTCCTCAGTTGCCTGGAACATCCTTCGACTAGTTCTGAACCTTCACTCCTTCATGGTGTTGACTCGGCATCAACGATTATCCTTTATTGGCTTTTCCCTTGTTATGTTTGCATCGGCTCTCTTCCCACTCGAACATAGATTGGCTCGTGCGCTTTCGATTTCTGTCCATCTCCGACGAGGTATCTAGGCTTCCAAATCCTCCCTAGGCACCTATTCGGTATGGTCAGTAAGATCTTCAGCCCATGAATGGCACGCCGCTGGCTAGTGTCGAATATCAACAGAGATGCAGCCAGAACCAGCATGGAACACCGGGATCATCGGCTACTACGAGATCGTTGTTTGCAGCAACACCACATGTCACGACTTGTTTTCCCCCATCAGCACTAATATTTCCTACGTCCATCATTCTCAGGTCTCCACCAAATTACAATAAAGCACAATTTCCTTTCAGCAGCAGGCTTAGCAAAAAGGGGGGGTTCATGGGAAACGCAGCGATGAGAAGAGACACTGGGTTGCGGTACGACATCGCTCTCGTGGATCGAAGTTGACTCCTCGGTCCATCCACGCACCGGCAGTCTCCGCGAGCTGGTCATGTTCGAATGGGTCATGGACGGTATGGATCATGGATAGGGTCGCTTCCGGGGTGGTTGAGCTGCTATGCTTGTTCTTCTTTCCTCTCCCCTCTTCGGTATCATTATAGATTTGGCAGGCATGCTTCATTTACAAGTGGCAATGGACGATGGAAGCTTGATGGCGGATAGCTAATTGCCTAAGTAGATGACATGCAAAAGCGTTTAGCACCATTCTTCCTGCCTTTGAGTGAAATATGCTTCTGATGTTGGATGCTACATTGGGACTCATATCACGATTGTTTCCCATTTCGTTCTCCAACCCTAGTAGAGATTGAGGTAAGCCCACCAGCACCAACACAGCATGTAGATATCTGATCCGCATTGTAGATCTCTCAACGAGATGACAGCTGAACCCGCGTCTATGCATCGCATCCCCCTCCCCCCTCCCTTTCCTCCCTGGGTTGATTCGCTAAAGGGAGAGCGCGCTCCGGGGAAGGGGAAGGGGCAGGCGAGGCAGGGAGGAAGAGTAAGTTGTAGATGGGAAGGTGAGGAGTGGATGGGGAAGTGGGAGGAACTATAGGTTAAGGGGGGGTGGATGCTGTTTTGCTGTTTTTGCTGCGGAAGGAGAAACTAATGGGGGTCTTTCTTTGTGGCTAGAGTAGAGGCCTACTGGAGGCGAGAGTCACTGACTTACCTCACTGATGGGAAGGTGGGTAGTTTTGGAGTTTTGCTTCTTCGTATTTGTTCTGGTGCCTGCTTGGAGCATGCGTTCCTGGCTGCCACGTGAGTGTGTACGAGTCCGTGGCACGACGTTTGGCCGTTAGTTAGTCTTCATGACGTTCTCGATTGCGGCTTGGCCTGTAGGAGGAAGCCTTTTGCAGGTGTCTTTATGGGATGGGATCATGTCTCGTGGCAAGTGCGAAGTGTATGCTCCATTGATGGTATGAGGAGGTCAATGTTCGTCTTCAGACAAGCTTGGTGGAGATCAGCGGAGCGAGAGGTAAAGTGCACACAGTAGCGCTCTCAGAACGTCGGCGCCGGCTGGTGGCTCCAGTGCCATTCTCCCTGCTTCTCGTAACGGTCGTTGCCTCCGTCGGGATCCAAGATGCCGCTCTGCACTATCTCCTCGAGATCTTGAGCCCACCACAGCCGTGCGGCCTTTCGCTGCTGCGTGTAGTGTCCGAGCCAGGAGAAGGAGATGCCCAGCCGTCGCAGGGCTTTGCTCAGCTCGTGCTGCTCGCTGCCCATGGTCGCGGTACGGATCAGGATGCCGATGTCGGCGGCGAGGAGGCATTCCAGATCGGGGAGGCTGTCCCCGACGTAGATCGTCCTTAAGTCTGGTTTGGTGCCTCCTGGGCCCTGTTGTAGTATCCTATTTCGCTGCTGCTGTACCATATCCGCCATCTCGCGCGCTTTGTCTGCAGAGACGTATATCCCCGCTTCTTGACTCCGCGCGCGTTTCGAAAACACATCGTTGGTACGGATATCCATCCTCGACGGATCCCACTTCGCAACCGGACCGTCGTGCAGGAATTGCCCCTCGTCGTCCACAAGCCCGTGAAAGCGCAACGCTCGGTCCACCAGGTTCCGGATCCACTGATGGCTCCATGATACGCTGATGATGCCCATCGCAATCCTATCCTCAACATTGGCATTCGCTTCCGCCACCAGTTCCATTATCGCACTCCAGCCGTCTCGGAATTGTACTGTTCCGTTCTCTAGCGCCGTGCTCGCTGCGGCTTCGAGGTGCGAAGCGTTGACGCCCGCGTCCGCGAAGGCCTGTTTGCCACGCAGGAAGCTAGCACGCTCGACATGCCTGAGGGAGGACTGGTAGGCGAGTTCTTGGGGGAGGGTTTTGCGGAGACGGAGGGAGGATTGGTAGATGGTGTCTGCTTGGGCGGTGCGCGGGAGGCGTACATACGAGGAGTCGTGGCGATGGAGATGGGTATAGTAGGTTGATGAAAGGTCGGCGGCTGTGGGCGGGTGGAGGGGTCGTGGGTGCTTGCAGGGACAGTCGGTGGGGATGTAAGCGCAGATTGGGAGGTTGTGGGATTGGTAGGCGTATGTGGGGAGGGAGAGGAGGGAGGGGAGAGTGGAGGATAGAGTAAGGGTGGAGTCGAAGTCGAAGATGAGGAGATGGTAGGGGGGATGAGAGGGTGATTGAGGCGGTGGCAGCGGAGGGGAAATGGAGGAAGGAGAGGGTGCTCTGCGGGATGGTGGCGGGCTTTCAGTCAACGATGGAGAGGGTGGACTGGGAGTAGGAGACGGGGAGGGAGACGGGGTGCTTCTAAGAGAAGACGTTGACGTCGTGGACTGCGGTGTCTGTTGGTTCGAATTCGATGAACTCATCCAAGGGATTCGAGCGGGTCAAACTCACACATCTACCAATCCGAATGTCGGACTCCCATCGAGAACATCTAGAACATACTGGGGTACCTTTCATCTCCTCAATTGTGAAGTGATGAATAATTCAACGGTCAGACGACTTCACAATGGGCGCCGTGACTAATGTAGGCCCATAGCCAAACAGTCATGTTGTCTTTTAGCTGTCATGAAGCATGAGAACCTGTTGCCCAAACTCGCTTGGGTGTGGATATTTGCAAAGCCGGCCTGATCAATTGGGTCCGACTTCACAAAGACTCATGGCAACTGACGTAGTTCTACCTTATCGTTCAACACTCAGCGCTCAACGCTCAACGCTCAACGGGTACCTTATGCCAAGCCTCGCTTACAGCAGCCCGAATTGGGCCCAGATCGAAGCAGACTGGACAGATCAAAAGGGAGCCCCTGAGGCACCATGATGCACATCATTAGAATGTCTACGGTAGCGATGTAGTACTAAATGCTTGATTACGTGGTGCTTTTGTAATCGTACATGCGAGGCAGCCTGTATAAGCAGCATTATCACCTCCCACGATTGAGAATAAAATTGTAATCTCCCACAGCCCTGCAAGATATTGCGCGAGGAACGGCTGGTACTGTACGGGGTACCTTACCCCCTCCGTCTTCCAAGTTCCAAGCCAACTTCCCAACACAAATTCTTCGAAGCCTGCACACCTATCGCAATGTTCCCATCTCCCTGATATAGCGACTTGGGACTCCGGCGACAAATGCGCAACATTGACGATCACATCGGACGAATGAATGAATCTGTTTCGCTCTGTTGGTTATTTTTGGATGGATGATCGGTGCCTCAGGAGCTTTGCCTGTTCGACGATCCTACCGAAAGTACCCTGGCTGGAAATTACATACCACTAGAAAGCAGGTCGCAGATACGATAGCCTCCGTGACGAAGCGTTACCACATTTGTCCGACTTTCCATTGCCACCGAGACCTGGCAGAGAAGAATACCCATTCATCGCACGCCGGACTTCTCTCCGCCGTTCCACTTTTACCGCATCATTTCACCTAACGTACCATGTCCTTCTTTTTTGGCAAGAAGAAAGGCCAAAACCCGTCTGCCGACGCACCGAGACCCGGTCCAGCGAGTCGAGATCCCTCTGGCGGCGGGCCGAGCTTGAATGCTGCGCCCGTCAATGGGGTGAAAGGCAAGGTTCCACCAGTCGCCGGTGCGCCTGCGATTCAGACGCCGACGCCGGGGAGTAGTGTCAATAACTCAATATCGAATTCCATCAATGGGGCAAAGACGCCGAGTCCAGATCATGGACGGGATGGATCAGGCGTGGGGATTGTAGGCGAGAGGGAAAGGGTTGGGGGAAGTGTGGACGAGGGCCAGGTAGGTTCGAATCCGTCTGGACAAGGTTGAGACGAGTTGGCATGCCTGCGATTAGGAGGACTCAAACATGGTGTCACTATATGCTTACGCGCTCCTGCGATACAGTATGGGCCTTCCCGAACCGCTCTCAATGGTCCCCCGCCCGTTCAAAACCCATCAGCGCTGTATCCCTGGTCACAGCGGCGCATGACCTTCACCTCTTCGCAACCGAGTCCCTTCCCACGATATGGCGCCGCGGTCAATGCGGTGGCGTCGAAAGAGGGTGATGTATATCTGATGGGCGGACTCGTCAATGGCACTACGGTCAAGGGTGACTTATGGATGATTGAAGCTGGTGGTGGTAATCTGGCTTGCTATCCCGTTGGCACTACTTTCGAGGGACCTGGACCCAGAGTTGGACATGCGAGCTTGCTAATTGGAAATGCCTTCATTGTCTTTGGGGGCGATACGAAGATGGACGACCGGGACAGTCTGGATGATACGCTCTACCTCCTGAACACCTGTAAGAGAAGCATTTAGGATGAGACGGGCGAAGCTAATGTCTCTAGCCACACGCCATTGGTCGCGATGCATGCCTCCAGGGCCAAAGCCAGCAGGTCGATACGGGCATACATTGAACATCTTGGGCTCGAGGATTTACGTATTTGGTGGTCAAGTTGAAGGCTACTTCTTCAACGACCTGGTGGCTTTCGATCTTAATGCGCTGCAGAACTCAAATAGTCGATGGGAGTTTCTGATCCAGAACAGCAATGATGGAGGACCTCCAGAGGGGCAAGTACCGCCTGCGCGGACGAACCATACGATCATTGGCTGGAACGATAAACTATATCTGTAAGTCTCTCCATTCCTGAAGAACGACCATGAATTAATGCGATCCTAGGTTTGGCGGCACAAATGGAACTCAATGGTTCAACGACGTTTGGTGTTATGACCCGCGTCAAGTGGCTTGGACACAATTGGACTGCATTGGATACATACCTGTCCCTCGAGAGGGCCACTCAGCCGCCCTGGTCGGCGACGTCATGTACATTTTTGGAGGTCGAACGGAAGAGGGAACGGATCTAGGCGACCTTGCTGCGTTCAGGATTACATCGAGACGTTGGTACACCTTTCAGAATATGGGTCCCTCACCCTCGCCTCGTTCTGGCCACAGTATGACCGCATACGGCAAGCAAATCGTGGTGCTTGCGGGAGAGCCAAGCTCAGCGCCGCGGGATCCGGCTGAGTTGAGCTTGGTATATATGCTAGATACGGGAAAGATTCGATACCCCAACGATCAGCAGATACAACAGACTCCTTCAGGCGAAAGAGTACCGGGAAATCGACGGCCCAGTACAGAAAGAACAGCGCCTCCACCACTTCGAGGGCCCGCACCAAGAGAAGGGCCTTCGCCGAACAATGATGGACTACGAAGAAATTTCAGCGGGTCGCGCGAGAGCATGTCTAATGGAGATGGTCCTCCGGTTTCCGCGGGTCGCAGTCAAGATACCAGCATGATGAATGGGCCTCCACCACAAGGATCCCTGCCACAAGGGCCACCGGGTGGTAATGGCTCTCCTCAAGGTCCTCCTGGCACTGGACCCAAACTACCCAGAGCATCCGCGGTTCAGTCTCCAGGTCCACCTCCGCAGCAGCAGCCGCCTCAGCCAAGAACGAATGGCATCACCGCTCAGCTTCCCGGTACAACACCACAAGCGCCTGGATCTACTGGCTCAAGAAGCAGGACACCTACGAGAGACAACCGTCCATATGGGCCGCCGCTCGATACTGATCGTGCGAATGCATATGAGAAGGAGAATGTTTCGCCTATCTCACCAGAGACGTTAAGGTATATGCCGCAGAATCATGCCATCAGTCCAATTGTCAATGGTAGACGTACACCGCAGCCTCAGCAGCAGCCTCAGCAGCAGCCTCAACAGCAGCCTCAGATACCAAAAATGTTCGATACGATGCCGGACATGGAAGATCCACAGCAGCCGATGAATGGCGCAGTCCGATCCCGGTCACGGCAGGCAGCTGATGAGGACTCGTACGAAGATCTGAAAAAGTTCCCACAACCTAGTCCTCAGCAGCCAAGGGACGATAGCTCGTATGATGACACATTGGTCGAGCATCCTTCCTCAAGAATCCATCGCCAAGAAGGAGCCTCCGAACAGGAGCTTCGACAGCAACAACAGCTTGAAGAGCTCGCGAGCCAACAAGAAGCGCTTATTTCTGAGCTTGAGTCTGCAAGAAGTCGCAATGCTTGGTTTGCATCCGAATTGGCTCTGGCGAGGAAAGCTGGATATGAGCAAAATAGCTCTCAACCGCCGCTGTTGGACGAGAGTGATCCGGAGACATTCAACGATGATGACCAACCGCTAGTCGAAGCATTGGTAGCCATGCGCGCTCAATTGGCAGAGGTCCAGGACTCGGTAGACGCGCGGGTCAATGCCGCTGCACAAGAAGTATCGGCTGTGGAGCAGCAACGCGATGTCGCAATAAGAGAAGCCGCTTACGCTAAAGCCAAGCTTGCCGCTCATGGAGGCAGCGCTGCTGACACACCGCAGAGCGAAGGCATCTCTCGAGACCTAGACAGCGAGGAGCGCTCTAGCGATATTGGTCGAAAGCTGGCGGTAGCGCTTGCAACGCAAAATGAGCTACGCGCACACATCCAATCTATGGCGGGAGAGATCGAGTCGGAGAAACAGGCTCGAGAGCTTGCTGAAGGTACCGCAGGTGTAGCGCACAAGCGCGTTGCCGAGTTTCAGCAGTCTTATAACCCGGGCGAGCTGGAGGATTTACGATCACAATTACACCAGGTGTCAAACACGGCCAGAGATGAGGCAGCTCATAAGTCAGAGGCTCATGCGAGGGCAGAGCTGCTGGAGGTGGACAAGAACGACCTCAGTCGCAGGTTGGATGAAGCGCTAGAGAATGCACAGACGCACAACACTACTTTCGCCTCTCTTCGTACAGCAGTGACGGCCTCGACCGACAGGACGTCGCATCTGGAAAGGAAGCTTGAGGAAGAAAGAGATCAACGAGAGACGCTGGAACAGAAACTTCTGCAGCTTAGAGCAGAGCATGAAGAACGAACAGCAGAGCTGGACACAACCACACGGAAACTTCGAGACGCGGAAGAACTCGCGGAAAACCACGCCAACGAAGCTCGGACACACCGTTCCGCCATGCTGGCTGGTCTCGAAACACTTACCAATCGCAGCGCCGATACGAGGTCAGATCCTTACGCAGACGAACGAGTATTGGCTCTCAAGCAGCAAGTTGAGACTGCGCATGGTCTGATGCGACAGAACCAGGCAGAGGCTGATGCAGCAGTTGAGAAGCTACGTGGCGCTGAAGAACGCATCGCAGGCTTGGAAGCTTATCAGGAGCAGACAAGTCGGGAGAGCTTGGCCACTCGAAAGCAATTGCAGGACACGGTTCGAGAATTGCAGGCTCTCCAAGGCAAACACAGTGGCGTGTTGCAAGACCTCGAAAGCCATCAACGGGACACAAGCGCTTTGACCGTACAGCATAATGCCCTTAAGGAGCTTCTAGAAGAACGAGGCCCAACCCCTGGTTCCCGCTTTGACACGCCCGATCCTAGCCGCATCAAGGAACTCGAGCAGCAACTTGAAGACAGTCTCCGGGCCCATCAGGAGACCAAAGCCACGGCTGAGTCCAGAGCACAAGAAGCCGACCAAGGCTATCGCGAGAAACTCGAACAGCTAGAAGCCGACTACCAATCTGCAGTTCACTACGTCAAAGGCACGGAGAAGATGCTTAAGCGCATGAAGGATGAACTCACCAAGTACAAGAAGCAGAACGAGGACATGCGGAAGGATCTCGAAACCGCGGAACGCTCCAGCTCACAGCGCTCCCTCGACGCCGAAGCGGCTGCGGAATGGGAAGCAGAGCGCCAGCAATTGCACGCTGAGATCGGCGAGATGCAGCAAAGCGTCAAGGAAACTGTATCGCAGCTCGACCGCCAGCTCGAGGAAGTCCGTGGCGAGCTGTACGAAGCCCAGCAGCAGCGCGATTACTTCCGTCAGAGTCATGACCAGGCACAACAGCAGCTATCGCAAACAACGCATCAAGCACGCACAGAGCTGGAGCAGCTGAAGAACGAGAACTCGATGCTGGAGTCGCGAGCCATGGATGCGGAGCAGAAAGTCACCCTCCTGCTCGATCAAGTCGGCACCAGCGTTACCAACTACCGCCGTCAGAGCCAGCAAATGACCAATGGCCACTCCTTCAACCCGAGCACCAATTCCACTATCACCACTCCTCGCGGCGGCGCGCTACATTCGCAATCGAATAGCATATCGACCGACGCAACGTTCAATATCGGCCCACACGCTGGCGTTGCTGGGACGGATACGAACAACCGTAACTCCGTAGCGTTGGATAGCTTAGCGTCAGAGCTGGAGACACTGCGCACGCATTGGGAAGGCACGCATCGGAACTACCGCATGAGCAACCAATTCGACTTCGAGCGCACGCCGACGAGCGCGACTTCGACCAGCGTGGGAGAGGGAGCGCTGAGTGAAAGCCTGGCCAGCTGGAGGAAGCGGCTCGAACAGGAAGAAAGGGAGAAGGAGGCGGAGAGGAGGGCAGGAGGTGCGTTGAATTATGGTGGTACGTCGAGTTTTGGCAACGCAGCAGGAGCCGGGAAGGCCGGAAGACAAGAAGACGATAGCGGCAGCGAGAGAGGAAGCAGTCCGATTGCGGGACCGATCGGCATGAGGCCAACGCTGCACAGCAACGAGAGCGAGGTGACGGGGCTGACGAGGGGAATGCCGGGAGCGCTGGGCAGGTATGATAGTGACGATGGGGAAGACTTATCTCAGGCGAGAGGGTTTGGAAGAGGCGGAGGAAGGGGGAACGTGGTATGAGGGGAAGAAAGGGGTTGTTGCTTTTTGGGTCTTCGGTGCCGGAGTTGGTGGGCTCTAGGTTTGGATTGGGGCTTCTTCTATCGACGTCGAGATGTCCTGTATATGTTGGTCTCTTCGGTGCTTGCTGTTCTATGTGGCTGGGCGACTTTGTATATTCCACGCCCTGGGGAGAGAAAAGGGGCAACTTCGAGACTTTCGTTAATTGGTATTGTAGATTAAGATATGGGCCCATCTATGATTGTGGCTTGACGACCTAGTCAGTAACATAACTTCGTTCAAGCTCGCTTTATCACCAAAGGCATTTACTATATACTGGACCTGTATGCTGTCTTACCTACTTTATGCCAGAGGTCGATGTGGGGCCCAAGACATCCTTATCGATAAGACCCAATCTAGATCCGCGGCTAACCAGGCCAGACCAGGATGATCACCTCCCGCTTCGAAGAGCTCCAGGACCCCCAGACTGCTTTTGTTAACACCAACTCTTGGGCTTCGTTCCAGGCAGGAGGCTGCTAGGAGCCGGTCTGTTCTTGTCTGGAGCATTTGGTGAATATTTCGAAAAGAGCACTCGAGACAACTACGTCAACAGCTGTGCAGCCAGGCCTATGACAGTGGTAAGGTAACTGATTTCTATTACGCCGTCGTCGCAATGCTCGCGTGCCCTGATCTCGCATCTGAACATCCTAGACTGACCAGATTATAGAACCATGAACCATGACCAGCGTTCTTTCCTTGCAGCCTGCCCAGGCTCTCCCATCCAATAATGCCGCACCATACATCAATGGACACGTGCTACATGATTCCCCAGGGCCATCGCATCGGTCCAGTCATAGCGCTTCTTCAGGCGAAGGGCTTTCAATGCGAGACACCGACAATACCCGAAACATAAACCAGATACCAGCGAGGAGCCGTACTCAGGCCGAGTTTGACGGCGCATCAGCCTCGCGGCAGAGAGTTGCGAATGGGCTGACAAATGGGAACACTCTACCTTCAAGGCCCAAAGGGCAGCTTCAGAGAGCGAACACCGATCATGGCCCTCGCGCGCGATCACCGCCGAGGGGTGATCCGGTCTCGGAGGAACATTGGGAGATGCGGCATGGCTGGGAAGATGAGTATAATTGTAGTGAGATCCTGGCCAAGCTAAATACGGTAGGCGGTATCGACGTCGTACTACTGGGAGTACCAGCTAATCCGGGCGCCGCAGACCTTCTACATGTACTACACCGACAAGCGCCACGAAACCGGAGGCAAACCTAAGAATGAGGACCATAGTCGCCCACCCATCGATTGGCGCATGAGGGAGCGTCTGAAGACGGTGTCTGCAGCTCTTGCAATATGTCTCAATATTGGGGTGGATCCTCCGGATGTGGTGAAGACGAATCCTACGGCGAAAATGGAGTGCTGGCTGGACCCTACAGCCACGACGACCGCGAGCTCGAAGGTTATGGAGCAGATCGGCAAGAAGCTGAACGACCAGTACGAGACATTGAGCATTCGCGTGCGATACAAGCTTTACCTGGATCCATCGGTAGACGAGACCCGCAAATTCTGTACTTCTCTCCGGAGAAATGCCAAAGATGAGAGGGTGCTCTTCCATTACAATGGCCATGGAGTGCCGCTACCGACTCCGTCTGGAGAGATTTGGGTCTTCAACCGGAATTACACGCAGTACATCCCAGTATCGCTGTACGATCTGCAAGCATGGCTGGGAGCACCGAGTCTTTACGTTTACGACTGTTCGCATGCTGGCAATATCATAGCAAACTTCGATCGTTTCGTGGAGAAGCATGAGGCTGAGAATGCGGAGGCAAGGCAGCAAGATCCCAATGCCCTGCTACAACAGTATAGCGACAACATTCAGTTGGCTGCCTGCGGCAAGACGCAGTCGCTTCCGACCAACCCTGATTTACCAGCAGATCTTTTTACTTGCTGTCTTACCACGCCAATAGAGATCTCCCTACGATTTTTCGTCCTACAGAATCAGCTCCCCAGTGATGTGACGGTCAAAGATGTCACGAAGGTACCTGGGAAACTCCAAGAGCGGAGAACTCCGCTTGGCGAATTGAACTGGATCTTTACCGCCGTGACCGACACCATCGCCTGGAATACTCTGCCGCGAGACATCTTCCGAAAGCTCTTCCGTCAAGACCTTATGGTTGCCGCACTTTTTCGCAACTTTCTTCTGAGCCAGAGGATCATGAGAGCCTACGGATGCCACCCAATATCTGTGCCCAAAATGGCCGATACTCACGATCATCCCATGTGGGAATCTTGGGACCTGGCTATGGAGATGGTCCTAGCTCAACTTCCAGCCATGATGGCTAGCGAAGAACAAAATGGCCCGCCATACGAATATCAACATTCGAATTTCTTCGCAGAGCAGCTAACGGCTTTTGAGGTCTATCTGGCACAAGGCGCACCGGAACAGGAAGCTCCCGCACAGCTGCCTATTGTGTTGCAGGTCCTTCTAAGCCAGGTCCATCGTCTGCGAGCATTGATTTTGCTCAGCAAGTTCCTTGATCTCGGACCCTGGGCGGTCAATCTGGCTCTACTCATCGGGATCTTTCCTTATGTCTGCAAGCTCTTACAGTCTGCAGCCCATGAGCTGAAGCCGGTCATGATCTTCATATGGGCGAGAATCCTTGCTGTGGATATTAGCGGCCAGAATGACTTGATCAAGGACAACGCATACCAATACTTCCTCGCCATACTGAACCCTCAGACTCCCCTACCCGTCAGCAACGCCAGCGAGCATCGGGCGATGTCAGCTTTCATCATCGCCATGTTTTGTCGAAATTTCCGTCAGGCCCAAGTTGTCTGTTTGTCCCCTGAGCTCTTTCACCTTTGCATCCATCATCTCAAAGACGCTGAGAATCCTCTTATCCGACAGTGGTCGTGCTTGCTGATCAGCATGCTGTGGCATGACTTTCCTGAAGCAAAATGGGTTGGTATTCGAGTCTCGGTCCATCAGCGGCTTTGCGAGATGGCATTAGATCCTGTGCCAGAGGTCCGAGCAGCCGCATTGCATGCTTTGACGAATTTCATAGGGATTCCGGACCTCACCGAACAAGTCATCCAACACGAGGAATCAATCGCGTCGGCGATTCTGCCTATGACCGCTGATGGTAACAGCATGGTAAGGAAGGAATTGCTTGTCTTGTTCTCGACGTTCGTGCAAAGATACCAGAACAAATTCATGGTAGCTGCGTATGAGCAATTGCTCGAGGAGCGCGACAGGCTTCTCCATGGTGGTGAACAACCTAATGGGCATCGGCGCGGGCGATCGCAATCAAGCACAGACGAAGATGACCATGTGTCTGGTGATAGTGTTCAAGGCTCTATGTGGAGACACGTATTGGTAATGTCAATCGATGCCCATCCGGAAATTGCACAAGACGCAACATCTGTTGTCGACTATGTCCACGGCGCCCTAATCCAGTCACCACTCGGCTCCCGAACGCACACTGTGATCGAGGACATCTCACGCATATTTCACAAGAAACCCGCGCAATCTCGACAATCGTCAGCAGCGCCGTCTTCACGAACGTTGCAAGCCTCTGCTTCCCCAGCCCCTCGAGCAGTGGCAAGGAATGAGAGCTACCTCTCCATGGGTGTGAGGCGCACCGCGAGCGTTGCAGCGGCCCTGAAGCATCTCGCCATGGGTAATAGTACACCGAATGCCTCACTGGACGGTCCCAATGGTGCTTCCGCACTGAACGGCAGCTCCCAGCAACGACAAGCCAACCTTCGGTCGCGCATGCCAGCTGAATGGAGCCGTCCTCCAGATGAGCATGATCATACTTCGACAGCGACAGCGTATCATGCTGCGAAAGTGCCAGCTACAAGAGGGTTCGTCGAGCGCGACGATAGGAAGCCCCCGACTCTGCCATTGGGGACTGGCTTCTTTGATTGGTCAATTGAGGTAGGTTCTCACAGTACTGCTGTCAAGAGTTGGGAACCTTGCTAATCCATACGTAGTACTTTCGCGAGCCCCAAATGCGGCCTAATGAGCCCGACGAACCCGGTAGCGACGACTACAACGCGCGCCTGTGGCGAAGAGTTCGTAACGAGAAAACACTTTCGTTCACACAACCACAAAAAGGCGTGGCGGGGGCCAGTCGCTGGGACGTCTCCAAAGGGTTCCTCGGCAATGGGAGTCAGCCCTCCAAAATGTGCTTCCACCAGTTCGAGGAGCATCTGGCCGTTGCCGACGACCGGGACAACGTTTGGTAAGTCTCCTTCGAACACTTCCTCGGTCGGTGCTCACAAATTACAGCATCTGGAATTGGCAGCAGAACGTCCGCCTGAACCGCTTTTCGAATGCCAATCCACGCGGATCTCGAATCAACGAAACACGTTTCATCAATGAGGATGACCAAGCACTGTTAGTGACAGGTTCTTCAGATGGCGTTATCCGCTTCTTCCGCAACTACGAGTCGGAGCAAGAGATTGAGATTGTCTCCGCATTCCGCGCGCTGACCGACATCGTGCCGAGCAACAAGAACGCCGGCCTGGTGCTGGACTGGCAACAAGGTCAAGGCAAGCTACTTGTAGCTGGGGACGTCAAAGTGATCCGGGTGTGGAACGCAGCCACTGAGATATGCACCAATGTGGGTCTACCAGCTACCTACCTTTCTGTATATAAGATGCTAAACAGCTCAGGACATCCCCGCCCGCTCCGGCTCCTGTATCACCTCCCTCACCTCTGACCAAGTCGCCGGTGATGTCTTTGTAGGCGGCTACGGAGATGGCGCAATCCGCGTCTTCGACCAGCGTCTTCGCCCCGCCATGGCCATGGTCAAAGTCTGGCGCGACCACAAACAATGGATCACCAATGTGCATCTGCAACGGGGTGGGCTAAGAGAACTCGTTAGTGGTAGTCGAAATGGAGAGATCAAGCTGTGGGATATCAGGAAGGATGAGCCGCTCCATACGATCCGGGCGACGCAGGATACGCTGAGGACGCTCAGTGTGCATGAGCATGCGCCGGTGCTTGCCACGTGAGTATTTACTCTCGACGTCCACTCCGGTTGTTGGGTGGTGAGGGGTTCGCGATGAGATGCTAATCACGTGGATGAATAGGGGCACCGAACGGCATAACGTCAATGTCTTCAACCTCAACGGCGCTTTCCTCAACACCTTGGAGCCTTACGCGGGCTTCCTCCAGCAGACTCGTTCTACGCCTATCGCGGCGACGGCGTTCCATCCGCATCGGATGATGCTGGCTTGCTCAGCGCTGAATAGCAGCCACATCAATCTCTTCACTTGTCAGGGGTGATGCTTTCTTCGGGTCTTTTATCGGCTCATATAATCTGGCGTTAGCATAGCGAGGGTATCGGGCAGGGCATTTGCGGGCATGACGGTTCGGCGAGCATGGGCAATGGATTCAGCGTGGTGTTTGGGATGTGGATATCGGAGCGGCATGTGTTGCATGATGGTGCCTGCTTAGGACATAGGACAGATAATAATAATCGGCCGTTTAACCATAGCTATGTGGCCATTGAGGTTCACTTTGTTGTTGTCCTGGTGTAATGACCACGGGGATCAAGTGGTGGTTCGGACAGAGACAAGGACTTTACGAATGGAAAATGAATCACAGAATACCGGATCTGAAAAGGATTGAGACCTGATGGACATATCATTGGACCGACCTTGATTCGCAAACGGTAACATTATTGAAAATACGAGTCATAGTCGTATGAATCAATTTCCAAGCGCCAAGCCTTGGTCGATCTCGCCTCTAAGGTCACTTCACATCAACCTCCCTTTAACCCTTCATTTGGCTAACGGATTGCAACCATGGCTTCCCAGGAAGGGTCAAGCCTTCCGTCACGTCCTGCTGAAGGGTCCTCCACAGAAGCACCCAGCAAGAACGCCCTCAAAAAAGCGGCCAAGGACAAAGAAAAAGCTGAGAAAGCGGCCAAACGCGCCGAGCAAGAAGCCGCAGAGAAGAAGAAACGCGACGAGGACGATACAGCGAAACATCTCTACGGCTCCCTCTCTCTGCCCACCGACCCATCCGCCGTCTCTTCATCCCAATCCTTCACAGATATCGTCGACCTCTACAATGCTTCCGAAAACCAAAAAGTTACCGTCGACGCCCGCATCCACAACGCCCGTGTCCAATCCGTCAAACTCGCTTTCTTAGTCCTAAGGGAGGAGGCCCATACCATCCAGGCAGTGATAGCAGAAGGCGGCGAGAATGGCATCTCAAGGCAGATGGTCAAATGGTGTGGAGGACTGAACACCGAGTCAATCGTGCGGGTTACAGGGCTGGTCAAGCCTCCCAAGGAGCCCGTCACATCAACGAGCGTATCAAACAACGAGCTGCACGTCGAGACATGCTACCTCATCTCCCAAGCCGACGCCCAGCTGCCGATTCAGGTCAAAGACTGCATGCGTGCGCCTCCCGAAGCTGTCGATGAGCATGAAAGCGAGACCGACGCCCAGGGTGCACCTATCGTGTCCCTCTCCTCCCGTCTCAACAACCGCGTCCTGGACGCGCGGACAGCTGCCAATCTAGCCATCTTTCAATTGCAGAGCGGCATTACGAATCTCTTTATGGAGTACATGAACAAGCACAACTTCACTTGGATACAGAGCTCGAAGCTTGCGGGTGCGGCGACGGAGGGTGGGGCGGGGGTATTTGAGGTTGGGTATTTTGAGAAGAAGGCGTATTTGACGCAGAGTCCTCAGTTCTTCAAGCAGATGGCTATTGCGATGGACATGAAGAGGGTTTGCGAGGTGGGGCCGGTGTTTAGAGCGGAGAACTCGAATACCCATAGGCATCTGACGGAGGTACAGTATTTTTCCCTCTCGCCCTTCATCACACTCTGTTTCTGGATTCGTCCGTGTTTTGAACCACGGGCAAAACAAGGAAGTGGTCCATGCTGACGATGGCCACAGTTCACGGGTCTTGATTTTGAGATGGTGATACGAAATCATTATCACGAGGTTCTCACCTTCGCGGAGCGTCTTATGATCTTCATCATCCGAGCACTGCAGACGAAGGAGGAGTACAAGCGCCTTACGAAGGTGGTAGAGCAGGTGTTCCCAGGGGCTGGAAACTTCAAGCTCCCCCCTGGTGATGATGCGCTGCGAATAACGTTTGCTGAGGGGATCAAGATGCTCAAGGAGGCGGGAGTCGAGGCTGATGAGATGGCTGATTTAAGGTATGGCTCATTAAATTCCTACAGTGATTATAACGTCCCATATCCTTTCCATCCTTGGCCCCTTCTTCCAAGCTCTCTCCCCTTCTGGTATTTCTATATTGTTTCCATCCACTCCTCCACCATACTTCTATACAATTTCTGTTCCCTCTACCTCCCATCTCATCTCTCCTCGCCCGCCCCTCATCTTTGACAGTCACATCATCGATCTCCCAGGGCATTCCCACTAACGACTTCCCCCCACAGCACCGCCCAAGAAAAAACCCTCGGCCGCCTGATATCCGACAAGCACTCCACTGACTTCTACACCATCGACAAATTCCCCCGCTCCATCCGCCCCTTCTACACGCACCCCGATCCGCAAAACCCACACCTCACAAATTCCTACGACTTCTTCATGCGCGGCCAGGAAATCATGTCCGGGGCGCAGCGCATCCACAACTACCAGCAGCTCTGCGAGAACATGCGCAACAACGACCCTCCTCTCGATCCATTGTCTGAGGGGTTTAGGCATTATACTGATGCTTTTAGGTATGGGTGTGCGCCGCATGGAGGGGGGGGGCTGGGGTTGAATCGCGTTACGCAGTTCTTTTTGGGGCTGCCGGATATTAGGTTTGCAACGCTGTTCGTGCGGGATCCGGGGAGGTTGGCGCCGTGAGATGGGGCGGTTGAATGATACGAGAAGCATGAGCATGACAGGTATGAAAATTCTTGCTGTGGATGCTAGAGATGATAGATCTTGTATGTACATCCCTTATTAGCATGCAAGCCGCAACTTCCACTTTTGCCTTCCAGAGCTTTGCCTAGCCATCCTTATCAAATCAGGCACGGGTCACCACTGCACTGGAATTGGCGGCTTGAGGGGGCATTGGCGTGGATGAGGTCGTGAGAAGCTGTCCACCTCTTCTTGCATTTGGCTAAGGCTACCTTTTTGTTATTTCTGCTTCGATCTCTACTTTCACTGCCTCTTCTCGAAGCTTCTCTTTCGGCTTTATAAGCGAGCCAGAAGACGAGGAACCAGGAAACATCCCCTCCATTCGTCATGCGCATGAATGAGCAATCCAACTTTGTAACCGAGTCCCTTTTCCACTCAGAATGTATGCCACTCGATTCGCTGTTAGGTCGAGGAAAGATTTGTTCTTGAATTCTGAATAATGGAAGGCTCTCGTGCGCTCCTTGCTTGCTCTTTGGACGGGGGAGTTGGAATTCGCGTTCTTGAGATGGGTATAGTGTTTCGATTCTTTCTGAAGCAATTTCTCTTCCGACTATATGATCAACTTCTCTGAATGGTCTGGGTACACGTGCCCCATCTTTCTCGTCAACGAGGAAGTTGCTATCAGCCACGTTCTAGATGTTTTTCAAACCAGAATACTCATGGAATTTCCTGCTCAGCAACGAGAATTGCGAGCAACGCCACACAAGACCAGAAGCCACGAGCTAGTTTTCTTCGAATAATTGGAAGGAACATCGGCTCTCCTTGTGCCTGACGATGAATTCTGGGGTAGCCCCTGGGCCTATACGAGCTTCTGAGGGATCGGATATCTGTCTGGTGTCTCTTGGTCGGGACTGGGTGTGGGCTGCTGGGCGAGCGCAAATCTTGGGGAGGGGGTCTGTGAGTTCAAGCTGTGGATATAGGTTATATATGGTGAGGGGTTTGTGAAGGGGGAGGTAGTATTCCCTAACCCCAAACAAATTTCCCTTTCTGTCTTTCTTCTTTGTGCTGCTCGAGAACTTCTTTCCTCTGGGCAAGCAGCAGTCGGAGAAGAAATACCTTCTATACAAACTGGGAATTTGATTGTTGTGAGACCAAGCCCTAGAAGCTGCCGTTTATGAAACACCTGCTCCGCGGAGGACGGCCATTCCTGCAGCTTCTGCGGAGGAGTATCGAGGACCTGGTCGTTTCCATTTACTTTCTTGTGTCCCCGCGTGGAAGGTATGTTGTAAGCCCATCCAATATCCGACTTCTTTCAATCTTAGTTCGAGTGCTTGTTCTCGTTTGTTCTTTGCTACATCTGACTCCGCGTCCCCCTTTGCTTCCTAATTCGCCCGTGCTAAGCGCACTTACTATGTGTCGGTCTTTGAACTTTGCGATAAAATGGTTTTTCGGATCCTTCCCGGTGTCCGCTTCCTGAGTCGTATATCACTTGCGTCTCTGCGGCAGCGCGATACTCTTTGAGCATGCCGGGAGCGCTCTGGAGGGTTTGGCACGCGTGGCCTTCCCATACATATATATATATATATTTCCTCGATCGGTCACGCAAGGACATATAACTGGGGAGCTAATTATGACCGTAAGCTCACGGCGCAATGGCACAAACAGCCACGCACAGACACGAGATTGCATACCTGTGCGCGGGCCCTAGCGTGTAAGTTGATCGACTCGGTGTTCGACAAAGAAGCATGTAGCATGACCCGGCAGCGCTGCACCGAATGTGCCTGGCGGGGATTGTTGGGGTGCTCCGTGCTCATCGATCCTCCCATACGGCATTGGCGGTCGTGGTCAAGGAAATCCCAACAAGCTCTGTGAGGATATCAGCCGCCTTCGTCTCCAAAAACCATTCGAATCGGTAATTGGCGATATAAAAAAAGTTGAGATGCCCAATGCGAGGAGTTGTGGCTTGAAGGCTAATAGTCGTAAACGAATGTCTCTCTCGAATCGATGCAGAGTTCGATAATATGATTCTATGTCGAGATCTTCATCGGTGTACTTGAATTTTTCCAAAGTAGGGCCAAAAGGGCTATGACGTCCAAGGAACAAGATATTTGGGACTTGTTCTTTTGGTTGAGGTGATGCGCGGTTTTAAGGCTCTTTATTTTGAACGCTATATCCTCTACATTCCTTAATACTCTCCATTCCTTACATAGTAACTCCTTTTGATGTTCGGGATACCTCTCCTTCGCGATCCTAAGGGTAATTAGTCGTCTACGCATTTTTCTTCTCAGTCATTGGTCTTGCTCGTGGTCTGAGGGGGGCGTATATTTCTTGCATACCTTAGATGTCGTGTTTTTGTATACTGGGATAGGGTCTCGTTTTATTGGTTTTATCTTGAGATTTTCTCTGTAGTCCCGGAACAATAATTCGGCGATCTTTGTAGTTTTTCACCTTGACTAAAGGCTCGAGAAAGGGATGGAAGAGGGTTGAATAGTTGATATTAGGTCTCTCTTCAAGACTTCAAGACTTCAAGAAAAAGATATTGAACGTAGAGGGATACATCCCTTCAATCTATTCTCGAAGAGACCAGAATAATGACCCCCTAGCATCCTGAACAAATCTTGTCGCTAAGAGATGGAACACTTGGAACTCTTCTCCTTCGTTCACACGATGAGCAGTTTTGAGAATCTTCACCGTCCAGTCTGGGTAATGAAACCTCATGTCTGGAAAGTTGTCGACTTAAATTGAATGTAAGAGCTGTGGGAGGGGTTTGCTGGGTTTGAGTTTTGGTAAAATTAACAACTTAGTCTGTTGACGACATTAGACAGGTTGCGCAGCTTTATTCAATACGATTATTCAATTGATTTGCGAGGGCTAGTGGGGTCTAGGACCGCTAGCCCGCCCGCGCTATACTAGATCGAGTAATATAAATCGCAATCTAGTAATTATCGTATTAATCGATTTCTATTCTCTTCTATTAATAATATGCATTCTTAATCTCTTTTACTCTATCTAGCATGCCTTAATTGACTCAATTAACTTAATTGATCGACGATAATCAAAACATATATATAGCTATTATTTTGCTCTTGCTATTGTTATTATTCTAAATTAATTTTTTGTTAACAATTCTCGATATTTATATATTAAATTAGTAAAGTATAAAAGATTTAAATTCGATTTAAATAGAATTTCTTCTAAATATCTTTGTCGTATAATGCAATTTAAGAAGAAGAAAATTCGATTATTTGTTAATTATTTTGTTATTAATATTATCAAGTAGAGCAATTGTGTTAAATTATTCTTCGAACTTGCTCTTTGCTATCTTCTATACAAATTATTCTATTCTTATTAACTATTTAAATTGACAAAACAATTTAATTGTTTCTTCTTTTATCTCTCTTGCGTTCTTAACAATCTTCTTAAATATTTCGAAATTTGATACAACAATATGTTTCGATAGTATTTAACGCTTATTTATATACGCATTAAAAGATATATTAAAGCAATAAAAAGAATAGAAAAGATTAGAGACAAGAGCATTATATAAAGATTTATTAATAAAACTTTTTAGAAATTTTGCAAATTAAATATAAAACAAAAATTCTATTACTCTAACTACAAAAAATTACACAAAATAATTTAACTAATTATTATTTGTTCAAATAATTTAATAGAATCTATTTACAATTTTTGTAAAAACAAAATAAACAATATTACAATATTACAAAAGTCTAGATTGCAAAATTGATTAAAAACTCTTCTTAAAAATTAAAGAAAGCTTCAATTGTATAGCAATAAAATCTATATTTATTAATTGTATATTATATTCTTCTTTTTAAACTATATAAATAAAAGATAGATTTTTTTTAATAAACAAATATTTAAAGCTTGTATTATTGTCCAAAACTTTTTTAATTTTAATTTAAACTTTGTAAATATTTAATACTTTTAAGATATAAATAAAACTAAATAGATTAAATTTGCAAAGAAGAAAAGTCGAATTACAATTAATTAAATTTTTTATTTAGCAACAATTTTTCTAATTAATTGCTATATATATTTATAAAACAATTAAATAGAATTTTGTTTTGCAATATAATCTTTTAATCTTTTGAAATATTTGTAAGTTAATAGAGTTTTTAACAATTTTGAAAGCTCTATATTATAAAAGTACTAAATCTTTTTTTTGTATTTATATATATATTTAGTTTAAATAAAGTTTTCTAATGCTAATCTTTAATATTTGTTGCTCTAAATCTTGTTATTGTTGTTTAATTATTAAAATATAAAGAAGAATCTTAAATTAGATTTTCGAAAACAATTTTTGTTTTCTTTCTTTCTTTTCTTTTGTTATTTATTATTATTATCGCATTAAATTGTTGCAATAATATAGTTATTTATATATCTTTAATAGTTAAAAATCTTCTATTAATCTAATAAAGAATTGTAGTTGTAAATAATATTGTCAATATAAATACTTTTCGATCTAAATTTTATTTGTTTGTCTTAAGAATTTTTCAAAGATATTATTAACGCAAATACAATTAAATTTTAAATTATAATTTTCTTTGTTTAAAGATAAAATTTCGAATTGTCGACAAAATAAGTATAGTTTATACTTGTTTATATTGCAACTTGCATATTATATTTTTTTAATATATATTTAATATTTTCGAAACAAACAATATTGTATACGAAAGTCTAATAACTAAATATCTTGTTATTTCTTTTTTTTTCGAATAAAGTTTGCAAAGTTTTAAAAAAAAATACAATAATAGTACTTTTTATCTTAAATTATAGATATTTTCGCAAAAAATTTTTCTTTTTGCATTTAATATTACAATTTACTCTCTTAAATCTAAAATGTTTGTTATCTTTTTCTTTCTATTTCTCTTATTGTTTATTATAATCTTTTTATTGTTTATATTATTTGTTTTAATTTTTTTGTTACTTGTATTATTTATTGCAAATTTCTTCTTTTTTATATTATTTGTTACAAATTTCTCTCTATTACTTCTATATAATTAATTTAGTTGCTATTTATTCTTGCTAAGTTTAATCAAATCTTTAAACAAATTATTTTATCAAAAATAAATATATTTTTTATAATACTTATGCAACAATTTCTTAAAATAACATCTAAGTTTTAAGACTTTTGCAATATACTTTGTTAAATATCTTTTAAATATATTTTTTATCTTTTTTAGCAAAGATTCTTGTCTTAATAAATTCTTTATTAATAAAATTCGATTTTTAAAATAATTGATTAATATATTTTGCAAAATATCTAAGTCTTTGTGATCTATTATATTAATATATATTTGTTTAGATCTTTTCAAGATTTTTCTATTACTTTAAGACTATTTTGAAATTTTGCTTTCTTAATATTTTATAAACTCTAGCAATATAAATCTATTTAATAGAGATTTAAAGAATATAGACAAATAATTATTTTTATCTTTAGATAAGATTTATACTCTTATATATTAATTATTATTTATATTTTCTTTGTAGTCTAAATCTTCTATTATTATTGCATTATTATTAGATAAAGAAGTTATTTCTGTTACAAGTTTCGATTCTCTTGTATTCTTCTTTGCGTTAAAGAATATACTAAAGTTACTATCTTCGAAATTGCTTTAATTCTTGAAACTCTCTCTACTATTAATAGAAATAACAAAAAAAGAAAAAGAAAACTTTATAATTTGATTTATTCTTTAATTGTTAATTAAGTTTGTTTCTTTTCTTTTTGTATTTTGTATTCTCTTTTTTTTTGTAAAAAGCTCTTCTAATTCTTTATCTTCTAATATATTGCAAATATAGATATCTATCTATTAATAATTTAAATTTAATTGTTATCTTATACTATATAATTAAATTTGTATAAAACTTTAATATTTACTTTTCTTTTATTTATTAAATGCTTTATTTGTCTATTAATATCGATATATTTATAGTCTATTGTTATCTTAAATTTCTTTCTAATTTTATTTCAAAAATACTATATAGTCTTAATATTCTATTTCGCAAATCTAGTTACATATATATTGACAAGAATAATATTGTTCTTCTCTATAAGTTGTTAATTGTAATTGAGTTTTTAATTTAGTTGTCGATCTTTTTTTTACTTGTAAAAGATAGAAAAAGTAGAATGTTACGCTAGTACTTTCGTGAGAAGTATTAGAGAGAGTTATGCTATTAAAGAGATTTGTAGACGTCTTTAGGCAATGCAAGCAATTACTTAATAACAAAAGATTGCAACTTAGTAGTCGTAACAATAAATAAGAACTTAAGATAAATTAAATACGATTTATAAGAAAGTCGTATTTCTAGTTTCTATATACTAAGAAAATATAGATTGCTTGTCTTGTTCGTTTGTTAAACATAACAAACATCATTACTTACGATGTTCGTTCGTCGAACATAACGAACATTATGCTTGAAATATTCGTTCTTCGAACACGTCGAACATGATAATAGATTCGCTAATAGCGCGTAGAATCTAAATCACTAATACAACTTAAATAAGCTCGTAACATTATTTTTTTCTTTAGAGTTTTTATCTCGAAAATTCAATGTCTTTTCACAATGTCTTCAAGAAAAATTAATATTAAAAATTCTTCTTTTTGTAAAAAAGATCTTTTTGACGCTCTAGATCTTGTGTGTTTAGCGATGCGTTCTTGTCGCAATTGTGCAATGTCTAGTAAAGTTTATTGTGTGAACAATAATTTTAAAAAATGTGTAAAATGTGTGCGATTAAATCGTAATTATGATTTAGTAATTTTATTTACTTCAATTAAACGAATTTATGAAAAACGATTACGTTTAAAGAAAAAAATGCGTGAAACGCGTGCTAAGCTAAGTCGTTTAAAAAAACAACTAAATTTTCTAGAAAAGAAAGAGAAAGAAATGATCGTTTAAACAATTTTAACTTTTAATTAACTAGAATTAAATTATTATTTTTTGTCTAATTTTAATAAAACTTTCTTAGAAGATCTTAATAACGATTAAGATTTTTTTTTGACTTTTATGTATTTTTCGAAATAGAATATTCTTTTCATTTACTAAGATATTTTTGATTTTTCTATTTTAAGATTTTTTCGATCTTATATTGTTTCTCTTTTTGTGAATGAAAATAAAATGTGTTCTATAAAGGCGTAATTAAGTTTACTAATTTCAACAATAAAATATAAAATACTAGAAATACTTTGGCGTTCTTAAATAAGTTGAGTTCGTAATTGATTAATCTTTTTGTTTTTTTAACGAGAAACGATTTGACTTTAACATAATTTAATTTCTTGCTTAACTTTCTTGTCTTAAGATTTTTCGTAAAAAAATATATTTTACCTCTTTTCTTTAGTTAAGATGTCGTTTTTCGTTTCTTGTTTTAATACTTGATCAATTTTTTTTGCATTTTTAAGATATTGTTGTATATCTTTTTTAGTGTCGTTACTCTTTCGATAACTAATTGAGTTAATAGATGCTTTCGTTTTTTCTTGAAGAGATTTATTTCTTTGTTATAATTGGCGAAGAATAAAGTTATTTTAGTAATATTTGAAATCTTTGCATTTAATGTTAATTGCGTTAAAAATAAAAGTAATATTCAATTGTTATAAGTATTGTTGACGTAGTGTCTCAAATATTGTTTTAGACTCTAGTTTGTTCGTTCTATTTAATCATTCGTAATCAAATAATAGACAATGAACATTCTAAGTCTCGTTTTTAACATTGATAGAAATGTCTTTTAATAGTTAGACGTGAAGAGCTTGTCTTTGTTACTAATTAGTTCTTTGAATATATTATGATATCGTATAAGTCGATTTAATACAATGTATTCTAGTTGTTTTATTGTGAACTTCTCTTTGCATGCGATAATATATAAATACTTAATAAGTTTGTTAATTATTATTAATATCGAATTATATTTGTTTTTAGTTGTTAGATTTATCAACTTAAGCAACTTAATAATAAAGTTTATTGTAACTTTATCTTATAACGATTTAGATAATTTCTAATATTGAATTTCGTCATAGTTCGCATGTGTATTATGTTTGTTTTGTTAACAACTAAGACATCGTTTAATGTATGTCTCGATAACTTGTCTCGTTTAAGAAAACTAATAATGTTAACGTAAAAATTAAAGAATTTTGATCATTCTCGAATGTTTTTGCAATGATTTATCATAATATTTCTTTATACATTTGTCGATTTTGTCGATAAATATCTAGAATTTTTCTTTCTTTATTAGAAACTCTTTCTTATCGTCTTTAAGTATTCGTAAGATAGCATTTAGCTCGTATTTTTTTCTTAATAATGATTTGTTTTTGTTAACTTTAAGTATGTTGTAATTGAACGATTTCTTCGTTTCTATGTGATCACTTCTTTCATTAAGTACGTTTGCTCTATTATTATCTTTGTCTAATGTATATTGTATTTTGAATTTGTATTATTCAAGTTGCTCTAATTATCGCATTTGTTTTCTATTAAGCTATTTAATAGTAATGAAGTGTAAAAGATTTTTGTGATCTATAAGAATCGTAAATTTTAATGATTTTTCGATATATACTTTTTATGATTTTAGAAAGACTACAATAGCGAATAGTTTCTTGTTGCGAATATCATAATTCTATTTAATTAGCGAGAGTTTTCTCGAAAGATATGTTATTAAATGTTATATATCTTTATGCTTTTAACTAAAGCATGCATTAATAATTAAATTTAATGCGTCAATTTTAATCTTGTTTAACAATTGTGAGTCGTACATCTTTAATATTGATTTTTTAAGCATTTTAGTTTAAAATTTTGAAATGATTTTTCTTCGATTGATTTCTATATTTATGACGTTTTCTTTTTCGTAAAATTCGTTAATGATATTGCATTAACGAAGTAATTTTTGATGAACTTTTTGTTGTAGTTTATAAAATTTAGAAAGAATTAAACTTTCTTAACATTAATAAATGATTTTTATTTTTTAATTGTTCGTAACTTTTTAAGATTTATGCGTACTTTATGTCGTTTAATAACAAATTTAAGAAAGTCAACTTCTTTTTAATAAAATTCGCATTTCTCTAGTTTAAAATGTAAGTTTTTTCTATTTAAATATTTTAATATTTTGAAAATATAATTCACATATTCAATCAAGATATTTAAGTAAATCATAATGTCGTTCAAGTATGCTATGACAAATCGATCTAGATATTGTCGTAATGTATTATTGATCATTTTTTAATACGTTGTCGAGACGTTCGTAAGCTCAAACGACATTATTGTGTATTTGTATAATTTATATTGTATACGAAAAGCTATTTTCTATTCTTTTTCTATTTTGATTTTAATTTAGTTGTACGCTTCTTATAAATTTAATTTAATAAAGTACTTTGCTTCAAACAATCAATTCTAAAGTTCGCTAATGTTAAATAATAAATATTGATTTTTTATCGTAATATTGTTTAACTTTCGATAATCGACACATAGACGAAAAGTTTCGTTTTTTTTAAGTACAAAGAGAATCGAATATCTTGCTTGTAATTAAAATTTTTTAATAAATTCTTTTTTTTTCGTTTTTGACTAGATATTCGCGAAAATTTTTTAACTTTTTTTTAAATAAAGCATATATAAGTTCAAACGTAAATTGCTTGCTTAATTCAAGTTTAATCTTGTAATTTTACAATTAATGTTTAGATAAAATCTTGATCGTTTTTTTCTTCTAAAATAAATGCTTTCAATTATTGTATATTCGTAATATGTGCTTTAGCGATTTTCTCGCTATATTAGATAATCTAGAGCTCTTAAAAGATTCGCAAATTTTTTTATTTATTTTGACTTTGTAATTTAGCTAGTTTTTGTCAATCTCTATTGAGTCGAACTTAATTAAATTTTTTTTTTGCGAAAATGTAAACTCGCTACTTGCGATCGAATTTCAATTTAATCTTTTATCTATTATTGAATGCTATTAATGCGTAGATTGAATGTGAATTGTGTGATCACATTGTGCGAATCTAAGTACTCGTACATTTTAGTCGACTTCTAAATGGTGTTGCTTTAATCAAAACATTTTTAGAACAATATTATGAGTAATTATTTTCACTATATTAAAGATTAGTTTCTCGTGATGTTGCTAAATAGCTATTAATAGTGATTCTATTTCTTTATTTATTTTTTCTTCTTGCGAATAATGAGTTTTTATCTACAATTATTAGATTGTAAGCGTTAGACTTCTTTTAAGTAGAATATTCTTTTCTCTTTACAAGAGCTCTAGTTATAAAATTATCTATCGCATTAAAATCGATCATTGTTGTGAATCAACAATCATTAATTTTAATTAATGTAATAAAACATCGTACGTGCGCTATTAAGTTTAATTGTTATTGTTGAACTAACATATTACATTTCTTTGATATGCTCTTTATTAAAAAAATTGAATTTTTTTTTGCTCTTGTGTTGTGATTTTTGCTTCAAACGCTTATTTGCGCTAAGCTTTCTTTTGTTGCTAGTTTGCTAACTTTAACTTTCTAGAAAACTAATTAATTTCGTTCTTTTTTTTTAGATAAGTTTAACATAAGTCGTCGTAACAAGTTGTTCAACTAAAATTTGCGTATAAGTCGTTTGCTTTTCTAATAATAGCATCTTTACGCTTAAGTATTAGCATTCGTATATTTGCCTTAATAAGATTCAATTATTTCGTAATAATATTAAGTATATTCTTTTTTATAATAGCATTGCTTTCTAGTTTTTTCTCGCATTTGTCTATGATTTTCAATAAATTAACTAAAGTCTTAAAATGATTCGTAATGTTTTTTATACATTTGTAAAAGTTCTTTTAGTTATATTTCTCGTTTAAGTCAATAATTAAACTATAAGATTTAATAGTTTTCTAAAGTGCTTAATTGACTTTTTGCGTAAATGCAAATATCTTATCTAATAATATTTTATCTAAAACTTTCTATAATTGATTTAAATTCTTTACTAAATAATAATTGTCGTTCGATTTAATTTTGAAAGTGTTTGTCTTTGTGTTAATTTGCTTTTTAATGTCGTTCTAACTATTAAATATCTCTCTTAACATAACATTGATTTGTTAAGGATTTATTAAGTTTCGTAATTGATAATCTCTTGCGAAGTAACTCGATTTGTTACATAAATAATACGTTTTTTAGAATTTGTTATTTTGCTTTCTTCTAAAATTCTTTCTTTTGCGTCATTAAATAAAATTCATTTTTATAGATGCAAACTTACGATAGTCTAAATTATTGTACTTTAATTAGAACGAATTTTTTTCTAATAATATTCGATTGTTGATTCAAAGAAGATTCTTGCTCTTTTATGAAATTAATTGTATCGTTTTTTTATAGCTTTTTTATATAATTTATCGTTGAAATCGATAATTATTTCGATAAAATTAAACATATCGCTAATGAATTTGCTATTGCGCATAATTTTATTCTTAAAATTGTCTTTAAAATTTTGTCAAAACATCGTTATAAATGCGACATCGTTTCATTCGATAAAATTGATATATTTTTAGAATCTTGCTACATAGTCTATTGCAAAGATTCGTTAAATTAAGTGCTAAATCACTCTTTTTGCAATTTGTTTTTCATTAAATGTTTCGAAGATTCTTCGAAGCTCTCTTTTGAAGTTATCGAAGTTCGTAAACATTGTACAAGAATTTTTGTCATAATTTTTTAGATATTTGCGTAAGTTTAATTTGAGTTAATGTTAAACTCTTTTTTTAAGAAATGTGAATGCGAAAATTGTTTTCTTGTTTACTAGAACAAGATAGAAAGTAAAATAAATATTTATTTGCATAAATTAATTCTTTAAGTCGATTCGATTTTCATGATAGACGTTAAACTTATTAATTCTTATTTTGTTATTTTCATTAACAAAAAGTTGACGTAATGTTATTGAGCTATTGCTTAAGATAGAAACGCGTTGATTTAATACAAACATTCTTAAAGTGTTCAAAGTATTACGCTAGTACTTTCGTAAAAAATATTAAAAAGAGTTATGTTATTAAAGAAATTTGTAAACGTCTTTAGACAATGCAAGCAATTATTTAATAACAAAAAATTCCAACTTAATAATCGTAACAATAAATAAAAACTTAAGATAAATTAAATACAATTTATAAAAAAGTCGTATTTCTAGTTTTTATATATTAAGAAAATATAGATTGTTCGTCTTGTTCGTTTGTCGAACATGACGAACATCATTGTTCGCGATGTTCGTTCGTCGAACATAGCGAACATCATGTTCGAGATGTTCGCTCTTCGAGCACGTCGAACATAATAATAGATTCGCTAATAGCGCGTAGAATCTAAATCATTAATACAACTTAAATAAGCTCGTAACATAGAGATTTTCGATAATAAAGAAGCATTAGAAGTGTTAGAAACACAATATTGACTAACAATATTTTAAATATAAAAGTCGAGATTAATACTACTATTTGCATCTAACTTGAATTTTTTTTTTCAATTTTTATATAATTGTTTTTTAATGTCTTTTATTAACTTGTCTTCTCTTTTTTTTAACAATTGTTAAAACAACTTTAATTTAAATTAGCTTGCTTTCTTTTATTTACAAGACAATTTTTATATATTTTTCGAAAATCGCAAAATCTACAAAGATAGCAATAACTACAAGAGTTACAAAGACAACAATAATTACAAAGACTTTAATTGTCGCAAAGAAATACTTAAATTAAGAATATAAAGATAACTTTTAAGTATATCTCTAGATATAACAACAGTAACGACAACAACAACAATAGAGAAGATAATTATAATCTTTATAAGCTAAGTCTAGACAAATAATTAAAGAAATTGAATAAAATAGTAGATCAGTTGAATAAATATTCAATAATTGAATACTAATTTAATTAGAACTATCAAGATGTTAGATCTGCTTGCTCTTTTGGAATTACGCTAACTAAATCGGGCAATGTTTAATTGAATAATCGTATTAAATAAAGCTGCGCAACCTGTCTAATAGCTTGCGACATAGGTAAGAGCAGCGCCTTCGTCGATGGTTGCAATATAAAGCCTGGCGAATCAGATTGTTCGCGCAAATCTTCCTGAGTAGTTCCATAGCTTCGTGTTGCGCCGGTCTGTAGTAATCGTCGTCAACACGTCGTTATCCGAGCAGTCAGGGTCCTCCACGGCAGCTTGTAAGGCCACGTCAATGGGCGCGGATGGACGCAAGCCCGGGGGGGGAAACTTGCTCACCGTGGCAATAGGCGCGGTAGGAGGTAAGCCGCCGGAAGGAAGCTTACCCACCGCATCAATGGGCGCGGTGGGAGGAACGGGCTTGAGGAGTTTTCCGAAAGCTGGTTGAAGCTCTCGGAGACCTTGGAGAAATCGAGCATCATGCTTTTGCCATACCGATAGCCGGTAGGATCGCCGAACTGGTATAAAGAATTCTTGGTCGGTCTCAGAAACACACGCTGTCGTTTATAGGCGTGTTAGACTCGAGAACATCTGAAGGTATTGTCTTCGAAGAAAAAATATTCTCCTGGTGTCGGATCGTTTCAGCAACACACTTCTAGCAGTCTCATGGCCTTCCACAACACTGGGAGTTTCTTCGACTTCTCATAGGTCTCCGGATTAGATAGCGACTCTGTTTGATCCGTGCGACTCTGGTCTCAGTAGGCTCGAACGCCAACAGACGGCGTAGGCCTTCTGGCAAGAGCTTTGGTATTCCTTTTGGTGCTGGGTGGAATTTGGTATATATTATACCCAAACCCCGAAACTGAGATCACACTCCATTGAGCGAGGAGTTCCCTTCCCTGTTATTACTGACGCGCGAGACTTCCATTGTGGCAATGCTGTTAATCAGCGCCTCTTGCTGTATTCCAGAACATCTCTGAAATCAACTTTGCCCTCAGAATCAACGACCATCATCTCCAAGATCTCAACGAGCCATCACAGTTCCCAGGGTCAGTCTCGAGCATTTTCTATACACGTGCCCTTCTCTTCCTAGCCCTTAAGGAATCGCTTCACCTCGAGTCCGAGGTGGTATTCCGCGAGACGCAACGGACTTTGTCGAGATAGACTTATTGTGGAGGAAGAAGCAACAGCATTGCTAATCTCCATAACGTCCTCCAAGCAATGTTGTACGTTTATTGAGCCTTGTCGCCTCTAGGTGGTAGCGATATGTTGGAAAAAGGTCTTTGTTCTGATATTAGACGTGGTGCTGCTGCAGCCAGACGCCCAAAGTCGTTGTGGTGGGGGCTCGTGGATTCGACACATGGCCTGGACGAGAGCGAATTACTTTTTCTCCAGTCGCAGGAGGGTAATCGGTTCGAAATGGTGGATTCGGATCCTGCTCTGGCGAGAACCGCAGCTTCGGTGGCGCCCACTGAAGATTCTGGGGCTCATGGAGTGGCGGAAAAGGGGCTTGGACACCGAGATACCAATTTCGGCAAGATACCTGATATACACTCGTGCGAAAGCTGCGGGTAGGGTCTGTGAGATTCCTCACGTGGGCGGCAGCGAGCATGTTGGCGGTCATCACCGTTGTTCTTCCATACTTCTCGCTGCTCTTAATATGTTAGTGTGTTCGCATATTCAATACGAGTGATTGGTGTTGCCACGCGTCTGCATGATTTTAGATCGCAAAGCAGCTGTTTCAGACATTCTTTGACTACAGGGCGTCTCTTCTTGTCGATCTCGATGGGGCTGTGAGATTTCTGGGATATGTAAGTGCAATAAGGTTATGGACTTCTTTTTGTTGTGATGGTAGGAGCGACAGCGAGACTCATGACGATTAAGCGGCGTCTCGTTGAACGTAGGCGCGAGTTGTGATCAAAGGCAGTGTGTATGTATGAAATGTAGGGAGTGGTGAGCGAAGTGAGACTCAATGAAAGCGCTAAGGGCTCAGCAGGAGTTTCCTGGCCATGAGCATGGTGACATAAAGACAGAATTGTTGGACGGTCTCCACAGCAGCGAGGTCAGCTAACGCAGGCCTTGAGGAGTGGCGTAGTACTCGACACATCTTGCCTGTCCCCATTTCATCGCCATTGAATCCTCCGTTCGTTATGCTTCGTCGCATCCGTAGCATAGTGCCTGGTGTGAGACTTCGTCACCGAAAAAGTGGGCCGATTTCGTGGACCCCTGGACAGCGACTCCAATTTTTCCCCGAAGGACACTCTTGTGCTTGCCTTTGCTTCGTTGCAGCCCACCTTTTAGCTGTAGGTTTCCGTATAAGATCGCATAGTGATTCCTCCCGATGGTAGGAATCTTGCCCACGACTGGGTCGCCATTTCTTGAGATATTTGCTCTCACAGCGCCTTTGTTGGCGAAAGTCTTTTTCCATAGCAATCCCGCTCTGCTTGGCGTTGACCTCTTTGAATTCCCATAGCCAATGGTCTGAGCGTATGTCGATTCCTTTAGGCGGATACCCAGTAGACGGGTCAGCAGGATCGAGTCCTTTGGGGACTGATATTGAGACCAAAGGCTTCGAAAAGGTACGATGGCTTTTTACGGCGCGGCAAATGCACACGTTCGTCTTTCCCCCATTTTCAACGGACTCCGTTCTTAAAATTGACAGGCAAGATCTCTGTCCTCAGGACATACTTGTTCGCAGGCCTTCGCTTTGCTGGAATTGAGAGTATGTTGGTTTCACAATCTCCATGCGTTTATCCTCGTCAACGCCTTCCAGGGCTTGTATTCCGACATTGACTTTGTCTTCTTTGCTGTCTTCTTTGAGGTCCGAGGCTAGGGCATTCTGCGTGATCAGGCGTCGACTTTTTGGAATCCATGTCTGAATCATCTGATTAGCCGCTTCGGTCCAGGCGGCAGATACTCGCCGTCGTTCTGGTTTGATTCCCTCTCCTTTATCACTCGGAATATAGACGGCTTTACGCTGGCCTTGACTCTTGTTGTTTGGAAGTCTTGGAGACTCTCTCTCGTGGTCGGTGTTACCCTTCTTGTTTGCAGTCGCTGGCATTGATGGGTCATTGATATGCTCCGGTCCATCGAGCTCTGCGTATTTGGCTACGTAATGCGGGATTGTGAGCCCCCCGGGCAACGCAGTAGAGCTTTCAAGACAGGGGTTGCTCATAGCCAGAAGAAAACATATATATAGAATGTGGACCAACCCTTGTACTATCAAGGCATTCTGAGCCAACGCACCGCCCAGCGGCCGTTGATGGCAAAGGAATTTGGAGCATTCCACAGTCTTGAAGTGTCTGATCAGTCACATCTACGGCTTGTGCTCGGCTCAAGATTGGTCACTGTGCACGACAGGGATACGGAGGTGGGTTCCGACACAGGATGTTCTTCCGGCTCACGATGATACGGAGCGCTGTGCTCCTTCTGCTCTGAGCTTTCCCTTCTTGTTTGGGCTAAGCATCGTGTCATTACTGGCTCAGTAGTTGCTTCAAGTTGACGATTTGAATAATAGCCTCGAACCGATCACCAATGTTGCTGGTATGCAAGATAAAGATAGTAGGTTCATTGTTGGATACCGAGTTTCTGTAAAAGTTATGTCATGTATGGTGATAGATGCAGTGTCGACTAGGTTTGTGAAGCAGATCAGATCGGAGATGTGTCCATCTAGTGTGGCAAGGAGCGAGATTGGGTCCGCAATCAAGTCTGCCACCGATCCCTCTTTGATTTGAATGCTTGATTGACATCAAGTATCGGCACAACGGAAACTTTTGGCTGAGCCATGCTGCAGAGCCACATCGCTCGGTTGCAGAGACAGACAAGATTGTTTCCACCGCTTGTTCTTATTACAGGGACCGAGTGCCACTCTTCTCATCTCGGAAGGGAAACGCCAGCCAGCATAGTCAGATAAGAGATCAAGTATAGTCTAGGTTCGTGAAGCAGATCAGATAGGAGATTATGTCCATTTATTGTGGCAAGAAGTGGTAGGATGGCAAAGAGAGAAATTGCATCCGCGATCAAAGATGCCCCGGACCCCCTTCTCCTTTGGCCCACCTGCTTGATATGAAGTGTCGGCGTAATGGAAACATTTGGCTGAGCCATACTGCTAGGTCGGTTGAAACCACGGCCACTACCACCCTAGCCGCTTGGTCCACCACGACGACCATTTCGCTCGCCTTTGCTCCACCGTCAACCATCATGAGCGAACAGATCCAAGAACGTTTTAGAAGGAAGTCTGATAACCTGGTAATTGAATGCTTTCGCAAGTGTGCTTGAAGATGATATTCAATAATTGATTAATCAGTTGGGTGATGATTTTGCAGACGAGAGGGAAAAAGAGAAGAGAAAAGGAAGAAGAGGTAATTTTTGTGAAGGTAGGCGAGGTCGTTGAACCGGCTAGGCTTAAAGGGGGCAGAACGCCGTATGGGCCTTTCGAAGGGCCAAGCTGAGCGGTAACGCAGGAGACCTTGATAGCTTCTCTTCGTGTGCTAGTGTGCTACTAAGCAGGAGATCGTAATGACTTATCCTTACATAGCAATCGCCGACCCTTGTCTTGTACGAGCGCTTGGTAGTCCCTATGTTGTTATTCCGCGAAACACGGTCCAGCCGAAGTAAGTCAACTATGCTAGCCAGTTCTCCAAGATACTTTCTTGCCAACGTGGCACCAGCCTCATTCGATGTTCAGCGTCGGGCCTGGCATCGATTCAACATACGTTCGGCATGTGTTTCCCGTAGTGCCACTTCATCCTCATTCAATGAGGCGAACGGACACAAGCCACTTGATTCTCTCATTGTATTCGTTCCGAAAAACCGTCGCAGCTGGTTATCATTCGGTGCCAGATCTCTTGCTGCCACATCCCGTAATTTGACCATAGGAACGAAGTCTTGAACGTAGACTGCCCTACAATTTCCGAATTACCCTGGACTTGGCGGCTATTGATGGATTTTGGGGGTATAGTATACGTACGCAGGAATAAAGAAGAACACAAGACTCATTGTCTGGAGAAAGGAGTCTAGGCATGGGAGAGACTCCTGCTTTAAGATAGCTCTGATTGGTTTTGGCCTCTACACCAACAGCGACATGCTTGGAGGGGGTAAGCTGCCGTTTTCGGGCTCGTGAGATTTCAGCGCTTGCAATGCGCAGAAGAACATGGTCAATTCGGCATAATACTTGATCTGGTCGCCGAGATGGTAAATAGTTGAAAGGGTTCTGGTACAATAGCCTAGATGCTCGTCTTCTCACCGACACGGTTCTCACACAGCCCATGCGTATAAAGTATACATGAGACCATCTCGAAGTTATTCACAATTGCAAATGCTGCTTTTGCAAACGATCAACCCGAGATTTGAAAGTCGGTATTTTCTGGTTCTCTCTTCTAACCAGGCTTAACATACATAACACTAGGAATAGTTGTTTGAAAGAGATGTCTATGTTCGTGGCAGTTATCGCACATCGCATTGTGACAGATGCAGCACTTCGTAGCAGTTTTCGAATGTGCTTTCTCGTTGAACGGCAAAAGGCAGACCTAGCACGTGGCTGGGTCCTCGATCGTCTGCTTCTCGAATAAGTGTGTGTAGCAACAAAGATAGGTAAGTACTTGCTTCCAGCGTTTCGAATACTGAGATTTGAGGATCGATGTTGGGAGTGGTGAGATTAGGCGCGTGTCAAGGCTCTAGCTGTTCGCCTGCCTTCAGTGCGACGAGCATTATAGGAGTCCGCGTGATTGCGTTGGTGTAGATGTTCGTGTAGGATCTGTACAAGAGTATTTATTCTTCTGGGGTATGAACAGTGATAAAGATTTCGAGGTTAAAACTTGGTGCATAGAGGAAGGGCGAGGACTTAAGGAAAACCAAAACGTTGACGGACGTCTAGCGCGATCTTGGATCGCACCAGCTTAGATTTCTTGCGATGCTCTGCACTCCGTGATTTACGGCCTACTACTGTTTCCTCGCTTATGTATTACTTATTCGATAGTACCGCATAGGCCAGTAGCATCAGATTCGAAGAAGTCTAGAACGAAAAGCAAATAAATAGAGATCTTCTCATGTAGCATAACCACAAGAAGCGCCATTCGTCCAAGTATTACAGTGCGTCTGCTAGGTCACCCACATGCCAGGGTACACCAATTTATTTAGGTAGCTGCGACTGAAGCACCTCAGTCGGGGATTGTCACAGAAAGCTGAAATGCTTACCACTGGCGCGAAGTCCACGTATCCTCCGAGCACTTTCCATTCTAGAGAGCCAATTCTGCGTAGTGATGGCTGATATAGCTGGAGTCAACAGCATGTTTCCCGATTTGCTGGTCAATTGATGGAAAACCACATCAGCAGTAGCAATTTTGGGATGTCCAAGTGAAAGTCAAAGGATTTCGACAATTTCATTGTCCAGCCCAGAGCAGAGAAGAATGACCCCGTGGAGGGCTTATCTGGGCCAACTATGAATTGCTTGTGCCATTCAAGTAATTGGCCTAGCATTTGGTTAAAATAGGCTAGTAAGGACGCCATCATCTATATGGTGCTTCTTGTTCTCGGGGGCCGGCGAATGAGAGCTACTGGCAGGGCGTTTGAGCGCCAAAATGGCTGCCGCCTGTACAGCTTTGCTTTGTAGCTTTCAGTCTTGGGGCACAATGAAACCCAGAGTGAACATGCAGTGTGGTGTTGAAAGCTGTTCGCGAAACGTCGAAGAAATTTCTTCAGCTGGAATTAATGGGTCGCTTAGGTATGTGTAAAATATGCAGAACAAGTGTATGCTGGGATAGTACAGTGCTTCTCCAATGTTGTTAAGGTAGCATTCCACATTCCATTGCGTGAGGGGCCACTCTGCGAAGATGTGAACATTGCCACCGTCCACAATGCAATTTGGTGGACCACACTGGTCAGATACTGTAACTTCACGGAGTTTACCGATACTGTTTATCAGCCCTAGGTGCTGTCTGTTATCCTTAATTGGAAGTAGGATGTCGCAATCTGGGTTATAGATAATGCTGGTCATATATTGTCAAAGCCACTTCATACTATCCGGCTTCTCGGCATGGCAGCATGATTGAGCGCAGTTGGTATCAGATGTTCCGCCTAAACGGCGCACATTTCTGCCTGCATTCTCTTGTCAGCTTAGCAAATTCCTTACATACTTTCTTCACAAGCAAGAAGACCTTGTGCAGGCGACCGTTAAGATTCTTGCGACATCGAGCATTCTTGATCGTCGCAAGCCTGATGCGAAGAGTCTGACTGTTTTGTAATCTGGAAAAGAAATTCAGCTCAGCTATCGCTTTGTCTGTGGACCTTATTGTGAAGGTCACGGTTGCAGAGTGATCATTTAAGGTCAAAGATTTTATGCACGTAAATCTCGACAGGTCATTGTGACGTTCCGAGCTGAAATCTATCAATAGTGAGAGAGTTCCGTGTTTCAATCAGGTCCGACTACGGTCTGGTACCTTGACCATACGCCACAATTGTTGTGCCAGTCAGGGGTTTGAGGCTTTGGCTTGAGAAATTGCCTTCTTTGCGTTGATGCCAATGATTAATTGTGATAACGAAAATTAATACCACAGCCGATGGGGCCACAAGGGATGCTGGTGTGATAATGTTGATGTTGATCGGCCCTGCGATGCGCGATGGGCTGCTGGAACAAAGACCCACAATCCTGAAAGTATCTTTTGGCGTCAAACGCACAGGCTCAACCACGTATCGTTGGTAGTGAAAACAAAAGAATGCTAAGCCCCATATAGATCTTGACACTTGCCTAGCCATTCCTTGTCGTGCCCAGCGTACAATGTCAACAGTGTCGGTAGAGCAAGATTGTGAAGATAGTGATGATAGGTATCAAGTGTATGCTTTGAAGAGGATAGAAGTGAGAAGACAAATTTGCAGTATTAAGCGGTAAGTACGGCAAACCTCGCGAGCTGTGAATTCGTGGCTTCAGAGTCTCTCCGGGCCACCACTTTCGCATTGCAGGATTCGTGAACATCCGTTAGAGAATCAGAGTACTACTGCTAAAAGTTGGAAGCGAAGCCGATTGCTTTTAGTCTCTCGGAAGACCCCAACATCATGTTCAGTAAAACAATCGGGTCCAAGGTTTGAGTTGCGTCGACAACTGGGTAAGCTTCATCGCAACAATCTTCGGCCCCTAGACCTCATGACCACAGACACAAAGCTCCTGGATGTCGAGATGATTAATTTTGGGAATTGGTTACCCGAGTAGTGGCGCGCCTCGCTGCACGAACGTATTATTAACCTTGCTAGCAGTTGGAGTTGCCATCAGGAATTAGGCATGTAAATATCGAAGCGTACATATGGGCCTTGCTGAATATTGTTACTGGGAGCAAGAGGAGCAGGTTCGGCAGAGCAACTAAGAGATCAGAGGTAGTGGGTGTTTTACCATAACCCTCCAGCGAAGTTTTTGAGTTCATCGGAACCGACTAACCTGATATGGTCAAGTATGGCAAAGAGAGCGCGCGCTTGCGCTTACTCTACATCCCGGTTCTAGGATGATGACAACCAATTTTTCCTAGTGAAATGCTTTAGACTCGGCGAAAGGACGATGGGAAACCGGAACCAAGCAGAGTGAGGTACTCAGGGCAAGGCGGAAACTTCTTTTCGCTTCGTCCCTTTATCTCATACATAGCTTTTATGAAACATACCATCGGCTGTAACTCATGGTCATAGCCAGAACGCCTGTTGGTAATTGCGACTCTCGATTTGTACGCCGCAGTCAAATGCAGATCCTGAAGGCATTCCGACTGCTGGACGACGCCGGCAAGGCTTTCGACCTCAGGGTTAGACAATTTGAGCTATTTCTAACGTCGTGAGCCTGATGAATCGATCCAACCGATCTAAGTGGAGAGGGCGTGTTTCAGGCTCGTAGTGACCGAGAAGACTTGCTGAACCGTGCGCAATGAGCTTTCTCAGCTTTAGACTCCGTAAATTTGGCAATTTCTCTATGAGCCGGGCAAAGGCTTTCTCGTGCAATGTTCCAAATTGCTCGAGCTCGCAATATGTCTTCCTGTAAGTTTCGATTGGTCCTTGACTCAGCGATCCCTCTACTTCCATGTCGCCACTCTTATGCATCGCTTAATGGTCGCACTTGCTGATTTCGCTAGCAGCCAGCGGTTTGAACTTTGAGAACACAAACATTAAAACCGCCGGTGGTGTTTCACTTGACGAACAGCAGAAGACTCTCGTCGGAAGCGTACTGGATGTGAGCAGCCTCTCTTTCGGGAAGCCCATGAGATTAGACGCTGACTCATCTCTAGCTTTTTGCAGGCAGGCCATCTTTAAAGAAGCTCCAGCTCTGGGACGACGAGGGTACTTTCGAAGACCCTATCACCAGGGCCGTTGGCCGTAAGCAATATGAACCCCAATGGTACGGTCTGCAGACCGCATTTTCCGAAATCGAACGCCTATATTATAAGGTGACCTCAGGCGGCAACCCCATCAGTATGGATCTACGCACCCGTTACGTCGTGAAGGGAATCGGCAAAGAGTAAACTATCGACAGCAAGGTCAACATCTTCTACGACAAGGCTACTAGCAAAATCACCAAGGTCGAAGACAAATTGGACGGCAAGCTTCCGGAAAGTTCCATACAGAATGTAAGTATCGATCAAATATTCAGTCCCTGGTGGTGGGTATATTACGCGGAGAGTTGGGCGTGGTGGGGCTGGAGCTTCACTTGGAACATGTATTAGTGGCAGGGAGGTCAACCAAGGAATTTTGTCTATACTGTACTGACAATGACGCGTTTTTAGGCTTTCCGAAGTATCAACGCAGTCACCGTTCCCAAGATGGTTGGTGTCCCGAAAAACGATGAGGAAGACGCAGCAAGAGGAAATCAGTAATGACACTACGATCATGCCATTCGGCTCCTCACGAGGTATGTATAAAACGAAAAGTATAGCAAGCGACTTTAAGTAGGATTGAATGAAGCGTCTTGAGCCACGAAATAGTCGTCGAGATTTACTTTCTGTTTCCACTTTTGCATGGACTCCGCGTCTTGAGCACCATAAGCGCTCGTATTTGAACTCTTTTCACCTGCAACATACAGCCGCGTGACGGCTCGCTACAACGGAAGGGGGTTCTCCAAGTAAATTTTCAGTGTTTCAGTTTTTGCCACCACTCTTCAACCCCAAATACAGCCGCGTGACGGCTCGCTACAACGGAATGGGGTTCTCCAAGTCAATTTTCAGTGTTTCAGTTTTTGCGACCACTCTTAAACCCCAAAGAATCCGTTCCTTACAATGTCGCTCAAAACGAATTTCCTATGCTGTTGCAGCCCACACTATAAGCAAAAAGGAATTTCCTCCATAGTCGTGCAGCATCATGCAAGTTCTTTCGACTTTTGCTGGCCTTGTCAGCATCTGTCTTGCTCTGACATTACGTGACAATGGTTTTGGTCCCAAGCTATTGCTTCAATTACAACCACAGGAAATTCAAAACGAATCCTTCGCCTTGAGGTAGGGTTCTGGTGCACCCATCCATTCGCGTCTATATTTGACTAAAATTCCAAATTCGTAGTACATCCAATCGCTCGATCGGAACAACCGACAGGCTTATTTCCCCGATCCCTACAGCTTTTCCTTCGGACCTGAAGATCAGAGTAGAACTCGATATACGTCCCCCGTTCCTGAAGAGCAGCCAAGTCCTGTACTCCAGCCTAACCACAGTGACCGGGGTCTGGCTACGCCAGGACGCAAACCCACTTAGATTCCCCGTCACACTTCACACCCATAAGTTTCCGAAGATTACCATTCTTATATCACCCACATCCCTTCACGAGCTGACACCCGTCAAAGTCGCGGCGTCGTTGCTCCGAGTAGCTTTCATTATTGTGAGCTCTACCCGGCGGACCTATGGAGGCATCGTCATGAGGATGGAGAGTTTGCCTTCTGGTGACTCTTTGGGTACCATTCATATTTGGCAACCAACACCAGAAGCGAATCATGTATTATTATCGAATGATACACTGGCCATAGCCATGACACCAGCCTTTTTATATGGTGGAAATATCAGCACCACAACCGGCCAAGGCGTCGCTGCCAATAGTACATGCACTCCAGCTTGTCCCCCACTGACCGCCAACCCAACCAGACAAATCTCAGAAGCAGACTGGCTGACAGTCTTCACGATGTCGCTCGGCCAGGTCTTTACTCACTTCGCCTCCGCTCCCGTGTCATCGCTTCTAAAAGCTCCAGATAAGAGTATGATTTTTTTAACTAAGGATAGAAAGGTGAAGTGTGTACTCCGCTTTTACGATAAAGCGTTAGACCCTGCGGAGCCATTAACGATGGCGGACCTCGCGACGGGTATGTTGGAGATTCTGAGTCAGTGGGCTCTGGCGGACCGTTGGCGTGAGGGATGGGGTGAAATTAAGTTGCACGGGGAGAGGCAGGTTACGCTGGAGATTTTAAGGGTGGATACTGCTGTGGGAAGTGCGGATGGGTTGGCGATTGCATAGAACGATGGCTCATAACTCAGAGGAATTGAGCAAGGTACCTTTTATGCTCACCACAAGGAGAACTAGCCAGCTTGATAGAGCGCAGTCTATGGCATGAAATATGGGCCGAAAAAAGAAAATGCAAAAACATACAGCAGACAGTATTCGCTGGTCGTCACCGACCCAACTACTAACAGCCCGATCTGAAGCTTGTCAATGGCAGAGCGGACGGGATGCCGAGTATTCTTCAGTCTATGACCGTATGTGAAAAAATTAGTCTTAAAAATAGGAAAACGTCTACCCACCCTCCTTTTCGGTAATGTCCACCCCCCTTTTTGATAATCACACTCTCTCGCCTAGGGTTTATCGTAAATCTTGTCGAATAAATCTTGATTTACTTCGTCGTTCGTCAAAAACACTTTGTTCTTCTCTATCTTCTTTATCTACATTATTCTTACATTAAATATCGTTACTATTATAGTATTTGTAATCTCTCGCAACAACGATTATATTATTATTGACAAGCTCGTTAATGTTGTTTAAGCGCATGTCTCGAAAGAGAACTACGTTATCGTTAAGAGACGCTTATAATTTATAAAGAAAAGCAATAACTTTAACAACAAGATTAATCTTCTTTGTAATTATAAAGAACTATTTTGCAACAACAATCTAAAGCAAAAACAAAAGATTTTCTTTATTAAGATTGATTATCTTTTTAGAGCAAACGCTATTCGTAAAAAGAACAACAATATATAAATATTAAAGATTATTAATAACAAGCATAATTACAAATTAATTGTCGCAAATATCTATTTGTTGTTACGAAAGAAACAAAAAGATTAGATTTTATTAAATTGCTTAAAAATTGTATTAAAAGTTAATATTAATATCTTTATAATACAAATCTATATTAATATCTATTATAGATATTGCTTTATGTAAATTTCTATTTGTATAATATCTAAACAATTTCTTTAATTTTCTTATTCTCTAAAATATCTACAATGCAAGGAAGAAAATTTAAGATAAAAGACTTAATAAATATACTTCTATGTTAACGCTTTCAAAATATCTAGATTATAACAATTAATTTGTAAAAATTAAACTAAGAAAAAATATTAAGAAGATTCGACAATTATTTTTTATAAACAAGAAAAGCAAATATATCTCAAGTAAGAATTTCAAGATTCTTATTATAAATTGCATCTACAAAATAAACAAATATTAAATATCTTTATTTACAATTGTAGAATATACTTTAATTAATATTACTTTTTATATAAAATTTGTATTTCTAGAGTTAAAGTATTCAAAAAACTATATATAAGTATTAAGATATCTAAAAGATATCTACAATACTTTAAATCTTTTAGATTCTAATATTATTATTACTAATTACAATCTAACGTTAATGCAAGCAATTAAAGAAATCTTTTCTATGTATCTAGCATATTAATACAAATATTCTAAAGAATTGCAAAGACTTCTTTGCAATTAATGCAAAATAAATAGACTTTAAAATCGCTTAATATTAAATATTATTTGTATATATAAAGAAGAAATATTACGCAATATAAAAGACAATGCTAATATAATATTCTTATATTAATAAAAAGAATCTAAACTATATCTATAGTATTTGACTCGATTATTAATTGGAAAACCTATGTAAGTAAAAGACAAACAAAATTCTTTACTTTAATTCTACTACAATCTAGCGCATCGAAGATATTTAGTATATTTTAAAAACTATTTTGAAGTTTTTAATTAATAATCTTATAATTGTAGTTAACAAAATCGAAACAATATTAACTAATTAGTAAAAAAACTACTAAGATAAAATCGCAAATACAAAAAGAATTTTTTTATTCGAATTTTGCTTTATAGTATAACAAAATCTAATTAACAAAGTTATGTTTTATATTCTTTAAAAGATATATAAGCAATACAATCTAGTAAGAAAAGCAATAAAGACAAAGTTGTTAATTGCTTGCATTAATTTATATATTGCAATAATAAATCTTTCTTGTATTTATTAAATTAAGACTAGAATAAAGAAGATAAAGAATAAATTAGAACAAATATCTATTAAAGACGTTTACTATTATTAGGGCTTCGACAAAGATTATAATTTTTCTATTGTATATCTTAAGATTAATTTTGTTGCTATTAAGAAGATTTTGACAATATAATTAGAGAAAAAGTTTGCAAATAAAAGCAACAATATTAATAATTGCAATTTATTTAATTTAAATATTTCTTTTTTTGCAAAGTTAATAGCAACAAGAACTTAAGATCTTTATTTAACGCAAATAAGTTAAAGAAGAATATACACAAGAAAGTTAACAACAATAAAACTCTATATTGTATTAATAAGTCTTGCGTAATTAAAACAAAAAATTGTTCTACAAAAGCAAAAAACAAGAAAGATACAATATTGCAAGCAAATAAGACAAAGACTAAATTTATTAAGTAAAATTGTTATAACTTTAAGTATATTAAGACAAGTATTAAGATTTTACGCAATAGTAATTATTGTTGCGAACAAGATTAAGACAAATTTATATCTATATTAGATTAAGTTTTACAACAAAAGTCTATTTAGTATAATCGTCGAGTCGAGTTTTAACTCGATCAAGTTAATTTGCTCAATCTTGATTTTAAGATTAAACAAATTTTCTAGCTTAACAAAATAGAGCGAACGAAGAATGCACGTCGAATGTTGAATTCAATTTACTCGATCACGTAACGTTACGTAACGCGCTAATCATATACAATTAGCGTAGACTTTGCGCTAGCTCAATTAAATTAGCACATAGATAAGATAAGATAAGAGAAGAGAATGCTAACGCGACGAAGTTAGCTTGGGTTCTTGGCATTGACTCGACGAAACTCGACTCTAGAGTTGAGTTCGCGCCTTGATTTTAACTCAACCCTACGAGACCCAAGAGAGTAGATTAAGTTGAAAAAAAAGTGTTTGACCCAATCTATCGATTACACTAAGTCTATTGTTACAATTGAAAAAATAAATAATATAAGAAATATATATATTAGATATATTAAATAAGCAACGACAAAAAAGACAACAATAATAGTAATAAAGACTATTATTATTATTTTAAAGAAGAATATTATTGTTGTTAATAGCAACAAAGATAAAAATATCTATAAGAACTTTAATAATAGCAAGTTTAATATCGATTTAAATATAAGATAGACAACAAGAAAGATGTAATAAACAATCTATATTTAGATCTATATTTGCATTTAATTTTATAAGATTCTAGTTGCTTAAGTATATAGATCTAGTATAACAAAAGTCGTAGTTTTGTATTACTCGAATTTTAGCATTAAGTAAAATCAAGATTCAAGTACTTTGTTTAAGATATTGCAAATTCTACAAATTCTATAGAATTAAGTAATATTTAATATTTTAATACAATTATTACGCAAATTATTTAATATTATTTTTCTATTAATCGAGAGCATAACAATTATTGTATTAATTAGTATCTATTATATCGTTGGACTCGCCTCTTAGGCGCGCAGAAGCAACATTCCTAGTATATATGTGTAATAGATAGTATCGCGTTTGTCAAATCGCGATTACTATAATCTTTTGGCACAATAAGACTTGAGACATCTATTACTTTAGGAGCGCTATAGAGTAATCGCGACTTAATGGGTGCAAAGATTAAAATCGCTAGATTAGAAGTTCGATTTATAAGATGTTTGTTAAGTTTTAAGATTTTTGATTGTGTTTACAAGATTGTCTCGCTCTTAAGAGTTTGTTTATAGTATTGATAAATTGGAAAAGATATATCGCAAACGTAGTTTAACTTAGTTTTCTTCTAACTTATTCTCGCGAACGTAAATTTAGAGAGAAAGATAATTGTTATGTTGTCGAGCTCGCTTCTCGAACGCGCAGGAACAACACTTCTAGTACATATATATAATAGATAATATCGCATTCGTTAGATCGCGATTACTATAATCTTTTGGCACAATAAGACTTGGAACATCTATTATCTTAGAGGCGCTATAGTATCTTATAGATATTAATAGTTGATAAAACTTAAATAATCTTAACGCTCTAATTGTTTAAGAAGTTATTATCAATTGCATAACTATAGAATTTGTCGATCTTATAAATATATAAGTTAGTCTAACAATCTTTATATTAGTTTAACAACTAAGTATTAGACTAAATTCGATTAATTTATACTATACAAACTTTTATCTTAGTTATTCTAATTATATTGCATCAAATTAACGCAACAATATAGACAACAATTAGATTAATCGTCGGTTCGATATTCGATCCCAACTTTGGAACCGAACCAAATTGCCAAGAAATCGAATGGAACCGAATCGCTTAAAGAAGCTAGCTTATTACTATAATAAGTTTAGCTTAGTCGAAAAGTTACTATTTTAAGCAATTTGGTTCTAAAAAAAAATCGAGGAACCAAATCATGGCGCTCTCACGTGATATTTTCGGTTCCTCGCGATTAGTCTAACAACAATTGTGCAATTTATAAATTAAACAACATTATTGTATTGTATTGTTAATATATATATTATGCTTTTGCAATCTAAAGTATAGAGTGCTACAACTAGATATTTAGTATAATATCAATAATTCTTGAAAAATTATATTGAATCTTTTAATAAACGTTGTTTATTTATATGTTAATCTTTTTATTCAAATCATAATTCTTAATTATTGCTAGATATCTCTTGTACTTCTTCAAACAATTAATCGATTTAATATTCTCGAATTTATTAATTGTATAATACAAACAATTCTTCTTTTTGCAAACAATAATAGATCGAAAGTTTACAAACAAAGAGATTGCAAATATTATAATAAGAATGTCTCTCTTATAACAAATTTTTTTATAGCTATCGTTTATATTCTCTATATTTTGACTTTCTTAAGTATTTATATTATTAATATTAGCTTGCTCTTTTATTTAACAAATAAATTTGTTAATATTAGTGCAACTTCTTAACACTAGATTACAATACTTATATAGCTATCTTTATCTTTTGCGACATTATTTTCTTCAAATTGTAATCTCGATAGTATTTATCTTAAATTATGCGAATTAGTTAATTAATTATTTAAATAATTGAGTAACTATTACTTATAGCAGTAGATTTCGTAGCATTAATATTATTTAAATTCTTATTCAACTTATTCTCTTTATTGCTCTTGTTATCTATTTCTTTTCTTAATAATATATAAATATCTTCCTCGAGTTTATTCTATAGAAAACAAATGTTAGTCGAATTTCTTCTGTTTAAATACAAAATTTATTTTTTATTTTGTCGAAAAGTTTCTCTTTTCGAATTTAATAATTTAGAATTAATTTAACAATCAATCTAACAAGTAATTAATATGTATATCTTTCTCTTATTTAATTTAATACTCGCTATTAAAGAGAAGTATTGTTTGTCTTTTTTTATCTTTAATAATTGTATATTCTTCTCTTTGCTATCTTTTATATCTTTTACGCGAATTATCGAAGTATCTAGTATAGACTTCTAATTATTTAGCATATTATTGTTCTCGTTTTATTTATTTAAATAGAGCGTCTTCTCTCTTAAACAACTTTCGAGATTAATTTGCATAACAACCAATATAATTGTTTATATTCTTATAAGTTTATTATAATATCTTGTATTTTACAAATCAATATATATTTTGCAGACAAAGTATAGAAACGTTACTAATAATTATAATTAAGCAAATTTTGTCAATTTTATCTTTTGCTTCTTTTTAATTCTTGATAGTTCAATATATTAAAATATATATTAACACAATAGCAATCGATAATAGAAACTCAAATATCTATCTATAATTTGAGTTTCTTCTTATATTATTATTGCTATTGTCAAAGAAGACTTGCGATATAGCTTTAACTATAATAGAGACTAGAAAAAACTAATTAGATTTCTGTTCTTGTTAGCAACGTAACACGTGCTAATATAGTATTAACTTTAACTCTCTTCTCTATTAAAAAAGTATTAAAACTTAGCAGTATCTTAATTCTTAATCTTGTTTTATTAATATTTGTAAAAGCATATTAATTGCAAATTATATTTTATATCTTTTTTATTATATAAGCTCGACAATAATCAATATAATTTAATAGCTAAAACAATATTAATTGTTAAAGATATTATTAAAGTATTATAAATACTTACTTATTTAGTTTTATTCAATATTAATATTATATTTATATTTAAAGAAAACTAATTGTTGTTAAGTTTTTTAACAATATTTGTTTATACTATTTTTACAAGTTAATCGAACTTAAAAGACTCTTTATTTAATTATAAATTTTTTAGATTAATTTTGTAGTTAAATATTATTATAGCTTTAAGCAATAAATTAATTAATCTTATAATTTTTCAATACTCTTAAGTAAAGTTGTCTTTAAATTGCCTCGATACTTTAGATTAAAAATGAGTAGTTTTAATATTATTAAACAACAATTTTCTTGTATTGCTATTAATATATTTTAGATATTGTAAGTTGTTACTTTGCAAATTTGAGTAAAACAAAGATTAAAGTTTGCACTTTATAGATAATTTAATTAAAGAAATTAAAATTTTGTATTTTCGAAAATTATATTATCTTAAAATTATATTGTAATATATTGAAGATTTAAAAATTATTGCGCTTTGCTTCTTAATTATAGAGCTTTTTCGTTTAATTATTTTATTTTAAGTTTAATTTGTAATTATTGTCTTAGAATTGCTATTATTATCTAATATAAATTTGTAAAGAAATATATTGCTTGCTATATAAGAGCAATTGTATAATAGCAAAGTAAGCAAATTTTATACTTTTGTTGCAAGCTTTTTGCAATAAAGACTTTGTTTAACATTTGTACAATAGTTGTTACTTGCTTATAATATCTTTAGTCTAATATTATTTTTAAATAGATCTTTAATAAGAATATAGTTTTTAATTTATATCTATTAAAGTTATTAAAAGAGATATTAACGCCAATATTAACAAACTTTTGTATTGAAGAGATTAGAGATTAGAAGTAAGTTAATAAAGTTTGCGACGTATTCGATACAATAGATACAATAGACTTTAAACTACTTAATAGAATCTAGAATATAAAATTAATTGTTTAAGATTATTTAATTATGTGCTTCTTATTAATAGTTATAACAATTAATCTTAATATTAAGATCAAGATCTTGTTTTATATAAATTAATAGATTTAATAAATTGTTCTTAATACATAAAAGCTTACTTTCGATACAATTGTAGCAATAATTAGCAAAGACTTAAAAGTCTTGTTTAGTAATCTTGCGTTGCTATTGCTCGCAATTAAAATAGTTTACTTTAATTAAATTAATCGCGTTGATCCAAAAATATCACGTGCAAATGTCAAGACTTAAGTTAAAAAAAATTCGAAGAATTCAATCGCTCAAAGTAGTTTAGTCGATTACTATAAGTAGTTTAGCGCGCTTCGATTCCAAAAAATCGTTACGATTCAATCTTGACGTTGAATCGAATTAGAGAGATAATATTATAATTCGACTCGATTGTTACGAACTTACTTAAGCTATATTAGTGATTTGAATTCTACGCGCTATTAGCGAATCTATTATTATGTTCGACGTGTTCGAAGAACGAACATTTTAAGCATAATGTTCGCTATGTTCGACGAACGAATATCGCGAACAATAATGCTCGTTATGTTCGACGAACGAACAAGATAAGCAACCTATATTTTCTTAATAAATAAAAACTAGAAATACGACTTTCTTATAAATCGTATTTAATTTATTTTAAGTTTTTATTTATTGTTACGATTACTAAGTTGCAATTTCTTGTTATTAAGTGATTGCTTGCATTGCCTAAAGACGCTTACAAATCTTTTTAATAATATAACTTTTTTTAATATTTTTCACGAAAGTATTAGCGTAACACTTTGAATATTCTAAGAATGTTTGTATTAGATTAACGCGCTTTTATTTCAAGCAATAACTTAACAACATTACGTCGATTCTTTGTTAATAAAGACAACAAAATAAGAATTAATAAGTCTAATGTCTATCATAAAGATCGAATCGACTTGAAAAACTAATTTATGCAAATAAATATTTATTTTATCTTTTATCTTGTTTTAGCGAACAAAAAAACGATTTTCGCATTCACATTTCTTAGAGAAAGAGTTTAACATTAACTCAAGTTAAACTTACGCAAATATTTGAAAAATTATGACAAAAACTCTTGTACAATGTTTACGAACTTTAATAATTTCAAAAAAGAACTTCGAAGAATCTTCGAAACATTTAACGAGAAACAAATCGCAAAAAGAGTGATTTAACACTTAATTTAACAAATTTTTGCAATAGACTATGTAGCAAAATTCTAAAAATATATTAATTTTATCGAATGAAACGATGTCGCATTTATGATGATGTTTTGACAAAATTTTAAAGACAATCTTAAGAATAAAATTATGTGCGATGACAAATTCATTAGCGACATGTTTAATTTTATCGAAATAATTATCGATTTCGACGACAAGCTATATAAAAAAGCTATGAAAAAACAATACAATCAATTTTATAAAAGAGCAAGAATCTTTTTTGAATTAACAATTAAATGTTATTAGAAAGAATTTCATTTTAATTAAAAGTACAATAATCTAGACTATCGTAAATCTACATCTATAAAATTGAATTTTATTTAACGACGCAAAAAGAAAAATTTTAAAGAAAAGCAAAATAACAAATTTTAAAAAACGTGTTATTTATATGGTAAATCGAATCACTTCGCAAGAGATTATTGATCACAAAACTTAATAAATCGTCGATAAATCAATGCTATGTTAAGAGAGATACTTAATAGCTAGAACGACATTAAAAAGCAAATTGACACAAAGGCGAACACTTTCGAAACTAAATCAAACGACAATTATTATTTAATAAAGAACTTAAATCAATTATAGAAATTTCTAGATAAAACATTATTAAACAAGGCATTCGCATTTACGCAAGAAGTTAATCAAGCATTTTAGAAAACTATTAAATTTTATAGTTTAGTTATCGACTTAAACGAGAAGTATAACTAGAAGAATTTTCACGAATGCATAGAAGACATTACGAATTATCTTAAAACTTTAGTTAATTTATCGAAGATCATAAACGAATGCGAGAAAAAATCAAAAAACAATGTTATTACAAAAAAGAATATACTTGACATTATTACGAAACAATTAAATCTTATTAAGGCAAACACACGAATGTTAATACTTAAGCGTGAAAATGCTATTATTAAAAAAGTAAACGACTTATACGTAAATCTTAGTTGAACAACTCGTTACGACAACTTATGTTAAACTTATTTGACAAAAAAGAACGAAATTAATTGATTTTTTAAAAAGTTAAAGTTAACAATTTAACAACAAAAGAAAACTTAACGTAAATAGACGTTTAAAGCAAAAGTCACAACATAGAAGCAAGAAAAAGTTTAGATTTTTTAATAAAGAGTATATTAAAGAAATGCAATATGTTAGCTTAACAATAGCAACTAAACTTAATAGCGCACGTACAATGTTTTATCACATTAAATAAAATCAATAATTATTGACTTACAACAATGATCGATTTTAGTGCAATAAATAATTTTATAATCAAAACTTTTAGAGAGAAAAGAATATTCTACTTAGAAAAAGTCTAACGCTTACAATCTAATAATTGTAGATAAAAACTCATTACTTGCAAGAAATGAAAAAGTGAACAAAGAAACAAAATCACTATTAATAGCTATTTAGCAACATTACAAGAAACTAATCTTTAATATAGTGAAAATAATCATTTATAATATTGTTTTAAGAATGTTTTGATTAAAGCAACACAATCTAGAAGTTAACTAAAATACACAAGTACTTAAATTTGCGCGATGTAATTATGCAATTCACATTTAATCTACGCATTAATAGTGTTTAATAATTGATAAAAGATTGAATTGAAATTCGATCGCAAATAGCGAACTTGCATTTTCGCAAAAAAACGATTTAATTAAGTTCGACTTAATAAATATTAACAAAGATTAATCAAGTTATAAAGTCAAAATAAGTAAAGAAGATTGCGAATCTTTTAAAAGTTCTAAACTATTTAGTACAACGAGAAAATCGCTAAAGCATATATTACGAATATACAATAGTTGAAAGTATCTATTTTAGAAAGGAAAAACAATCAAGACTTTATCTAAACATTAATCGTAAAATTACGAGATTAAACTTAAATTAAACAAGCAATATACGTTTAAATTTATATATATTTTATTCGAAAAAAAGCTAGAAACTCTTCGCGAATATTTAGCAAAAAACGAAAAAAAAAGAATTTATTAAAAAATTCTAATTACAAACAAAATACTCGATTCTCTTTATATTTAAAAAAAATAAAACTCTTCGTTTATGTATTAATTATTAAAAGCTAAATAGTATTACGATAAAAAATCAATATTTATTATTTAATATTAGCGAACTTTAAAATTGATTGTTCGAAGTTAAGTATTTTATTAAACTAGATTTACAAGAAGCGTACAACTAGATTAGAATAAAAATAAAAAAAGAATAAAAAATAGCTTTTTGCACACGATATAAGTTATATAAATACACAATAATGTCGTTCGAACTTACGAACGTCTTGACAATGTGTCAAAAAATAATTAATAATATATTACGACAATATCTAGATCGATTTGTCATAGCATACTTGAACAACATCATAATTTACTCAAATATTTTGAAAAAACATATAAATTATATTTTCAAAGTATTGAAATGTTTAAATAAAAAAAACTTATGTTTTAAATTAAAGAAATACGAATTTTATCGAAAAGAAATTGATTTTCTTAAATTTGTTGTTAAACGACATAAAGTACGCATAAATTTCAAAAAACTACGAACAATTAAAGAATAAAAATTATCTATTAATGTCAAAAAAGTTTAATTCTTTTTAGATTTCATAAATTATAACAAAAAGTTTATTAAAAACTACTTCGTTAATGCAATATTATTGACGAATTTTACGAAAAAGAAGACGTCATAAATATAAGAATTAATAGAAAAAAAATCATTTTAAAATCTTAAGCTAGAATGCTTAAAGAAACTAGTATTAAAGATATACGATTTACGATTGTTAAACAAGATTAAAATCGACGCATTAAATTTAATTATCGATGTATGCTTTAATTAAAAAGCATAAAAACATATAGCACTTAATAACATATCTTTCGAGAAAACTCTTGTTAATCGAACAAAATTATGATATTTACGACAAAAAGCTACTTGCTATTGTAGTCTTTTTAGAATTATGAAGAATATACATCGAAGAATTACTAGAATTTACAATTCTTATAAATCACAAGAATCTTTTACATTTTATTACTATTAAATAGTTTAACAAAAGACAAATGCGATAATTAGAACGATTCGAACAATACAAATTTAAAATACAATATATATTAAATAAAGATAATAATAAAGCAAACGCACTTAACAAAAGAAGTAATCACATAAAAACGAAAAAATCGTTTAATTACAACATATTTAAGATTAATAAAAACGAATTATTATTAACAAACAATATAAGTTAAATGCTATTTTACAAATATTTAGAAATGATAAGAAAGAATTTCTAATAAAGAAAGAAAAACTTCAAATATTTATTGACAAAATTAACAAATGTATAAAGAAATATTATGATAAATTATTGCAAAAGCATTCGAAAGTGATCAAAATTCTTTAGTTTTTACGTTAACATTGTTAGTTTTCTTAAATAAGACAAGCTATTAAAATATACATTAAACGATGTCCTAGCTATTAATAAAACAAACATAATACATATGCGAATTACGACAAAATTTAATATTAAGAATTATCTAAATTGTTATGAAATGAAGTCACAATAAACTTTATTATTAAGCTGCTTAAATCGACAAATCTAGCAATTGAAAACAAATATAATTTGATATTAATAATGATTAACAAACTTATTAAGTATCTATATATCATCGCATGCAAAGAGAAGTTCATAGTAGAACAACTAGAATACATTGTATTGAATTGACTTATACAATATTATAATATACTTAAAGAATTAACTAGTAACAAAGATAAGCTCTTTACGTCTAATTATTGAAAGACATTTCTATTAATGTTAGAAACAAGACTTAGAATGTTCGTTGCCTATTACTTGATTACGAATAATTAAATAGAACGAACAAACTAGAGTTTGAAGCAATATTTAAGGCACTACGTCAACAATACTTACAACAATTAAGTATCATTTTTGTCTATGACGCAACTAGCATTAAATGCGAAAATTTTAAATATCATTAAAATAACTTTATTCTTCGTTAATTATAACAAAGAATTTAATCTCTTTAAGAAAGAACGAAAGCATCTATTAGCTCAATTAGTTATCAAAAGAATAGCGACACTAAAAAAGATATACGACAACATCTTAAAGATGTAGAAAAAGTTAATCAAGTATTAAAACAAGAAACGAAAAACGACATCTTAACTAAAAAAAAAAGAAAAAAAAATATATCTTTTTACAAAAAATCTTAAAATAAGAAAGTTAAACAAGAAATTAAATTATGTTAAAGTCGAATCGTTTCTCGTTAAAAAGACAAAAAGATTAGTTAATTATGAATTCGACTTATTTAAAGACGTCAAAGTATTTCTAGTATTTTATATCTTATTGTTGAAATTAGCAAATTCAATTACGTCTTTATAGAACACATTTTGTTTTCATTCACAAAAAGAGAAACAATATAAAATCGAAAAAATTTTAAAACAAAAAGATCAAAAATATTTTATTAAATGAAAAAAATATTCTATTTCGAAGAATACATAAGAGTCAAAGAAAAATCTTAATCGTTGTCGAGATCTTCTAAGAAAGTTTTATCAAAATTAGACAAGAAAATGATAGCTCAATTCTAATTAATTGAAAATTAAAATTGTTCGAACGACATATTAAACAACAACTTAAGAGTCTTTACGACAAGTTTCGCAAAAAACGTTTTATTCATTTTTAGATCGTCAATGTTTTTTCACTTCGTTACAATCATTTCTTTCTCTTTATCTTTTAGAAAATTTAGTTGTTTTTTTAAACGACTTAGCTTAGCACGCGCTTCGCGCACTTCTTTTTTTAAGCGTAATCGTTTTTCATGAATACGTTTAATTGAAGCAAACGAGATTGCTAAATCATAATTACAATTCGATTGCATACATTTCACACACTTTTTAAAATTATCGTTCACACAATAGACTTTATTAGACATCGCACAATTGCGATAAGAACGCATCGCTAAACATACAAAATCTAAAACATCAAAAAGATCTTTTTTACAAAAAGAAGAATTTCTAGTATTTTTTTTTTTTAAAAGCATTATAAAAAGACATTAAGTTTTTAAGACGAAAACTTTGAAGAAAAAAAATAGTATTACGAACTTATTTAAGCTATATTAGTGATTTAGATTCTACGCGCTATTAGCGAATCTATTATTATGTTCGACGTGTTCGAAGAACAAACATCTTGAACATGATGTTCGCTATGTTCGACGAACGAACATCGCAAACAATGATGTTCGTTATGTTTAATAAACGAACAAGGCGAGCAATCTATATTTTCTTAGTATATAGAAACTAGAAATACGACTTTCTTATAAATTGTATTTAATTTATCTTAAGTTTTTATTTATTGTTACGACTACTAAGTTGCAATCTCTTGTTATCAAGTGATTGCTTGCATTGCCTAAAGACGTTTACAAATCTCTTTAATAGCATAACTTTCTCTAATATTTCTTACGAAAGTACTAGCGTAACATCGACGATTAGTCTAGCTTTAATAATAATTTAATAATAGATATATATACAATTGCAATTTTGGACAAAACAACAAGCAATATTTTAAACATAACTTTTTTAATTTGTTTCAATTGGCTAAGAAACAACTTTCTAGCAAATAATTTTTAAAGAGCTTCTAGCTTCTTCTTAGAAAGTAGTTATTAAGTTACAAGCTTCTTTATTGAAGTGTATTCTTATACTATAATAATTCTAGTAGCAATTATATTTTGTGTATCTAAAAGAAAATAAATAGATAGTAATAAAGAAGCAAAGAGCGCAATATAAGAAGATTGCTAAGTAGAATAATTGTAAAAAAGTAAAAGCAATAAAGTACGCAATCGCGAAATTAACTTAAGATTAAACTAACTTAGCTTAACTTAATATAGTTAATTTAATTAAATTTCTATTGTTAACAATAATAGTTGCTAGTATATTAAAGTTATATTAGTCTAATCTTTAATTAATTAAACTAATTGTTTTTGCTTTAAAAATATTGTTTAATCTATTTTTGCAATATTAATTACATAGTATTGCAAATATAGAAAGAATATTGCTTAGATAATTTTTAAGTATATTTTAACAAATTAATTTATTTAAAATGCTTATAATAATATTCTATTAAAACAAAATGCTTGCAAAAAAAAAATGCTTATATTTTTTGCAATTTTGTATTTAAATAATATCTAGTCTTAGACTTCTTTTCTCTTAAGTCTCTTTGTCTTTATTATTTAATTGTACAACTGTCTTCTTATTTAACAAGATTATTTTATTCTTAACACATATAATTTTATAGTTATTTTTAACGCAAACTTGCATTATATAATTAATTATATTCGAATCTATTATTGTCTAATTTATAATTATTTCTTCTTCTAAAAGATTAGAATTAAAAAATTTCACATTAAAATACTTTATTTTTTCTACAAATTGCTATTCTTTTTGTTCGACTTGCAACTCTTGATTTGCTTAATAGTTTAACTCTATAATATAGAGTTAATTATCTTTTCCTAGATTTTATTCTTTTGTCAAAATATATATTTTTACTAGCACGCGCAAATTGTTCTTCTTAACTAGCTTTTTGCTTTTAGAATTTCTTATCTCTCAAAAAGCGTTAATTAGAATTACTCTTTTTTTTGTAAATAAATTAAACTCGAATAGCTTAAATCGAATATATAGTTTTATATTTAGCTATTATAGAAAGATTAGTCTTTAAATTAAGATTTTTACTTTTTATTTTTAATATAGTAAGTATACTCTATTTACAAGATAAACAACAATTAAGAAATCTATAAAGATAAGAAACTTTATTATAAGTTTAATTCTTTTTCTAATATTATTCTTTATAAGTTTTAGTTTAGAACCTAAGTTTACAATTGTATTAAAATTCAATTAATACAAATTGTTCTTTGTGCTTAAATCTAGTTACTTATTACTTCGAAACTTCTCTTTAATTAACTTTAAACTATTGTTTAAAGCTATCTTTGTTAATATCGAAAATATAAAATATACTCGAAGACAATATAGCGTTGATTTATATATATTATTTGTTATTTTATTAATTCTTGCGTTCTTATAATGCGTTCGAAGCTTATCTAGTATTGTAATTCGCAAAACATCGATATTTGTTTTAATTTTTTTTAATAGCGTTATTTCTAGACTTAGCTTGTTTAATAAAGATATTTTCTTAAGTTTTTTGCTTTTAAAGTAACTAGTATTCGATTTGCGCAATATATACGAACTAATAATTATTAAGATTGTCTTTACAAGCTTCTAAATCTCTTTAATTATAACTTTAAAATCTTTCTTTTAAAAATTCTTAAAATGCTTGTTAAGATTTAATATAATCTTAGATATAGATTCTTAAAGCAAGTAAGTGCTTTTATTTTATTTCAAGATTTCGAATAACGCAAAATAAGATTAAAGTTAATCGAGTAATATTAATTACAATGTTTCTAAAATATTTTATTTGCTAAATCGATAAACAATTAATATAATTATTTCTTTTGTTAATAGTAATTGCTTTGCTATCTTATAATTTGAAGTCTTCTTATTAAGTTTATTTATTTTTGTTCGAATAACAATTACTTTTTTGTTGTCAAGATATCTTTATTAGCTATTTAGTTTTTCAAAAATTTTAAGAGTAAACAAATTAAAATATTTTTGAAGATAAAACTGGTTTTTTTTAATTCTCGCTTATATAATATTGCGAAATGTAATTTTTACAAAAAATAATTTATTATTTTTGTTCAATTGCAAAGACTTCTTTATAGTAAATTAACTTGCAATCTATAGATAATATAAATTGCTTATTGTAATTATAAAGTATTAATTAGTCTTTTGTTACAAAATATTGTTTTCTAAGATTAGCATTCTTGTTAATATTGTCTTGTTTAGTCTATAATTGTTGTAAGTATTTCTATATTAAATTTACTTATTAAGATTTAAAATATTTGCAAAAATAGAATTAATTTACTTATTAAACTTACTAAATTAATATAATTAAATATCTTTCAAAGCTATAATTAACATTAAATCGTATTTAACTTTAAATTAACGCAATAAACTTTTCTTAATATATAAACAAATTATTTCTATCTTCTTTTAGATAGAACAAAGATTGTCTAGATTTTATAATCTCTTCTTTGTCGAAGATTACAAACGGTTTGTAAAATTGTCTTTTTTTATTTCTTATTAATTTAAAGCGATATTTGTCTATTTTGCAAAAACAATTAGATTAATTATTATGATAGTTTAAAGATATTAGTTTAATATATTGCGATATCAATTTATATACAAGAAAATATTATATCTTATTTAATCTTATATTGTTACAAAAAAAATTGTTGCAATATTTTTGTTTAAATCTTTATATTTAATATATAGTATATAATTAGAAATTGTCGAAGACTATTGCTATATCTTTAAACTTAATTTACTAAGATTTCTTTTGTATTTTCTTGTAAAAAAATATAAATATTTAATAAAATTATAGTATTCGAGTTATTTAGTTTTATTTATATAATCGAATATTGTTGTTTACTTTAGTTGTTTAAGTCTAGCAATCAAATAAACTTATATCTTAACTTTAAGATATAAAGCTTAACTTACAATATTGTTGCGTTTATTATAAATAAACCTAATTTTTTCTCGAAATTCTTAATATTTTGTATTGTATTAAATATAATTTCAAGTTACAAATTCGATTTAATATTAATATTATTTTTAAATATATTAATATATATGTTGTTTGCGATCTCTTGTATTGTGTCTTCTAATAAACAATTAATTTTGTCCTCGATTTAATTTACAACATTTTGAGATAAATTTAGCAATATTAATAGTAAAAAGAGTCAAGATTGCGTAAGCGTAAGTTTGAGAGATAAAATATAAGAACGCAATCAAGTAAGTGTAAATTTGGGAGATAAGATATTAGAGCGCAACAACGTAATAGCAAAACTATAAAATAGAGTAAGAGATTGCAAGAACAAGAGAGTAAATTTGTAAAATAAAGTATAAGAGCGCAACAACATAAAAGTAGATTTGTATTCGAATTTGTTCGAATTTCTCTTTTTATTACTTAAGATTTTTATTAGATTTTAAGTTTTTTGCGCAAGCAATTGTGTCTTCTTTGTAACTATATTACTTGTTAGTATATCTATTAATTTGCGTTAGTATTAAAAGTTATTTACCCTTTATTTCTTTGTTTATTTAAAAACAAATAATTTGTTGTTCTTATTGCAATTTTAGTTGCGCATATTAGTATCTTTTGTTCTTTATATAAGTAAGTTTGTTTTACAACTAAAGAACTCGAATTGTTAATATATCTTGCTTAATAAAGCTTCGAAAGAGATTAAAGTCGAGATAAATAAACTTTAGTTTGTTAAGAATAGCTTCTTAATATTGTTCTTTAAGAATATCTATAACAAAGAAGCAAACTATATTAATATTGTCTATTATAGAATAGATCTCGAAGATCGCATTTGTAATATTACTCTTTTAAAAGAGAGACTAAGTTGTTATAGTACTTTGAAATTGTTTACAACTTTTAGTAATTATTAGCAACTTTTTCGTCTTTACTTATTGCTTATTATAATAACAAATATTTTGTACTATATAATTAAGCGTCTTTTAAAATTGTATTGAACTTAGACTAGAAAAAAGAAATAATCTTAATTATATTGCTTAAAATTCTTAAATTTTACTTTGAAGCTTTTGCTTATTATCTCTTGTTACTAGTAATTTATTTATAAGACTTTGCTTCTTAAGCTTAACAATTAAAGTATTAATAATCTTTTTATACTTTTTATTAATTATAAGATCGATAATTTAAAATCTATCTTTAATATAAGTTCTTAATTAAGATTATAAAAAAAAGATTTAACTAAAGTTAAATGCAATTGTTATTTTAAAGAGATATATTAATTGCTAATAAATATACTAATACAATTAAAACTTATTAGAGTACTAAAAAGAAAATTAAAGAAATAGAAGAACAAAGACAAGATTTAAGATAAACTTAGTTTTCGCGATTATTTAATATAAGCTAGCGTAAAATAGTATTATTTAATTAAAGTTGCTAGCTCTTAAAAACATTTTAACTAGTAACTTGAAAAATTATTAAGCAAGCTAAAATTAATATATAAAAGAATATATAAGATATCTTTAAAGCAAGTCTTTATAATAGATATTAAATTTATAGAAAGCAAGATTATGCAACTTGTCTCTTTTATCTATATATTAGATTTCTATTTTAAGTTTTATTAAACAACAAGTCTAGTTTATCGATTATATAAAAATTATTCTATTTCTAAATTTTAAAGGAAATTTTTGCTACTAGTAGTATTTTTAACTAATTAAGATGTCTTAAATAACTATTAATTTCTAGATAGTAGCAACAATAAATCTTAATTATAAAATATTTACTAACAATACAATTGTTAGCTCAAGTTAAGCTATATTAGATTAATAATTATAAAGAATAGACTAATCGCTAGGTCGAGAATCGATATTAACTTTTTGACTCGACCTAAATACTCGATATTAACATCGTAACTCGACTCGAATACTTGATATTAACATCGTAATTCAACTTGATATCAATTCGATTTCTAACTCGATTCAAGTTATCGACTCGAATTGTCAAGCAATCGAAAATGTTGTCATAATGTCAAGAATTTCTATTTTTGAATTTATTACGTCACGACTTTCGAGAGATCTATGCGCCAAGAACGAAACAATTTTTTTCTTTATCATTTTCTCGTCATTTGCATTATCTTGTTGCATTATCTACTAAACGTATTGTCTCGCTACATACATTAATTATGCACTTTTTGGAACAAATGTGTCAACGAAATTGTTGTTCAAACATGCACTTTTTTTAAATAACAATGAAGCTAATTAGAAGATTACAATAATCTTAAAGTAGTTATTACACAAACATCAAAGAAATCAAATGCGTTATTTAATTGCATTACTATGCAACATTTTAAGAAAAAAATCATAAAATTCAACAAACAATTCATGTCTACAAATTCTACTACTAAATCGCTTTATGTCTTGGCGAGTCAAGTCGAAAATTCGAATCGATATTCAATATTAACATCGTAACTCGACCTAAATACTCGATATTAACATCGTGATTTAAATTGACTTCTCAATATCAAAATCTTAACTTAATTCAAGTCTTGGCGAGTCGAGAACTCGACTCGAACTTAATGACTTAACTCGACGCAATTAGTCTAATAAAGAAGCTCTAAATGCGTCTAATTTTAAACTTATATCTTATACAAATTATTAGATTAAGTGAAACTATATTAAACTAACAAGTATAAAGAAGCTCTAGTTGTGTCTAATTCTAAAATCGCATTTTATATAAAATTAATAAATTTCAATTACTTAAATACTTAGTAATTAAAGTATTAAATTAGAAAAAAGTATTGTTTAAAAAAAAGATATTAAAGTATCTTTTAATATTGTTGCAATTTTTAGATTACGTCAATTTGTATTAAACTAATTGTAGTCTATAAAATCTAATTGTATTGTGCTATATTTAAAAATGTTATTATATACTTCGAATTATCGCAACTATCTTAATAGTTTGTACATAAAATCTTTTGTAAATCTTTTAGTCTATCTAGATTATTTTAATACAATTTTATTGTTAATATTATAATTCTTAACTAGTTACTTAATGCATATAGTCTTTACATATATTTTACTAAAAATATTCTTTTTTGTTGAAAATTTAAAATCGAATTTATAAAGAATTTTCTTAAAATTATTATATTGCGTTCTAAACTATTTTTTTTGTCTAATAAAAAGAAATTTTTGAATTCTTAAATATTGTAATAGTATTTAGACTCGAAATTCTAGTTCTTCTTTAACAATTTGTAGTTTAAGAAATAAACTTTAAGTTTATTCTATAATATATAGTTTATTGTGCTAATTTATTTCTATTCTTTGTTAATAACGCTTTGTTTTTTCGAGTACAAAAGAAATACTTAATTAAAAACTAGTCTCGACTTCGAAGCTAAACAATTGAAAAATATACAATTAGCAACTTTCTCTTTCTTGTAGATATATTCGATTCGAGTAGATTAATTTATATGTTACGAGCCTAACTCGAAATAGCGTGATATATTAACTACAACGCAACATATAGCACGAAGCACAACTATCTATATGTTCGACGACTTGACGAACGAACAATGCTCAATATGTTCGACAACGAGCTAAGCGAGCAATGTTCGACATGTTCGACAACGAATTAGACGAGCAATGTTCGACAAAACGAGCAATGTTCGACATGTTCGACAACGAACATAACAAACAAGAAGAATCTTCTTTAGTATATAGATTCCTTAATACGATTCTCTTATGAATCGTGTTCAATTTATCTTAAGTCTTGATTTATTGTTACGACTACTTAGTTGCAAATTCTTGTTATCAAATGATTGCTTGCATTGCCTAAAAGACGTCTACAAATCTCTTTAATAGCATAATTCTCTTTAATATTTTCGTGAAAAGTACTAGCGTAACACTTTGAACACTTTAAGAATGTCTATATTAGGTTAACGCGTTTTTATCTTAAGCACTAGCTCATTAGCATCACGTCGATTCTTTATTGATGAAGACGACAAGATTAGAATTAACAAACTTGACGTCTATTATGAAGATTGTATCGACTTGGAGAACTAACTTATGTAGATAAATATTTATTTCATCTTCTATTTTGTTCTAGCGAACAAGAAGACGATTTTCGCATTCACATTTCTTAGAGGAAGAGCTTAGCATTGGCTCAAGCTAAACTTACGCAAGTATCTAGAGAATTATGACGAAAATTCTTGTGCGATGTTCACGAACTTCGACAATTTCAAGAGAGAGCTTTGAAGAATCTTTGAAATATTTAACGAGAAACAAATTGCGAAAAGAATAATTTAGCATCTAACTTAACGAATCTTTGCAACAAAGTACGCAACAAGATTCTAAAAGTATGTTAATCTTATTAAGTGAAACGATGTCGCACTTATGACAATGTTTCGACGAGATTTTAAGAACAATCTCAAGAACGAAATTATGCGCAATGACAAATTCATTAGCGATATATTTGATCTTATCGAAGTAGTTATCGATTTCGACGACAAACTATATAAAAAAGTTATGAAAAAAAGATACGATTAATCTTGAGAAAGAACAAAAATCTTCTTTGAATCAACGATTAAATATTATTCGAGAAAATTTCGTTTTAATCAAAAGTACAATAATCTAGACTATTGTGAGTCTACATCTATGAAATTGAACTTTATTCAACAACGTAAAGAGAAAATTTTTAGAAGAAAGCAAAATAACAAATCTTAGAAAACGTGCTATTTATGTGGCAAATCGAATCACTTCGCAAAAGATTGTCGATCGCGAAACTTAATAAATCGTTGGTAAATCAATGCTATGTTAAGAGAGATATTTAATAGCTAGAACGACATTAGAAAGCAAATCGACATAGAGACGAACATTTCTAAGACTAGATTGAACGACGACTATTGTCTAGTAAAGAATTCAAATTAATTATAGAAAGTTCTAGATAAAACATTATCAAGCAAGGCACTCGCATCTACGCAGGAAGTTAATTAAGTACTTAAGAAAACTATTAAATCTCATAGCTTAATTATCGACTTAGACAAAGAGTATAACTAGAAGAACTTTCATGAATGCATAGAAAACATTACGAATTATCTCGAAACTTTAGCTAGCTTATTGAAGAAAAAACAAATCAATTAGATCGTAAACAAATGCGAGAAAACGCTAGAAAGCGACGTCGCTAAAGAAAAAGACATTCTTGATAAAATCGAATAGCAACTAAATAGTGTTAATCTATCTAGACAAAAGATAAAGAAAGCGAGAAAACATAAGACACTTAATTGAATCGCTTGCTACGACGACTCATGCTAGACTCATCTAGAAGAAAAGAAAGAAGTCAATTAATTCTCTAGAAAGTCAAAGTTAACAATCTAGCAATAAAAGAAAGCTTAGCACAAATAGGCGCTTGAAGCAGAAGTCGCAACACAAGAGCAAGAAAAAGTTCAAATTTCTTAATAAAGAGCATATTAGTAAAATGCAACATGTTAGCCCAACAATAGCAACTAAACTTAATAGCACACGCACGATGTTTTATCACATTAATTAAGATCAATGATCGTCGACTCATTGCAATGATCGATTTTGATACAATAGATAATTTTATAATTAAAGCTCTTGTAGAGAGGAAAGAGTATTTTACTCGAAAGAAGCTTGACGCTTACAACCTAATAATTGTAAATGAAAATTCATTGTTCAACAAAAATAAAAGAGTGAACAAAGAAACAAAATTATTATCGATAGCTATTTAGCAACATTACGAGAAACTAATCTTTAATATAGTGAAAATAGTTACTTATGATATCGTTTTAGAAATGCCTTGATTGAAGCAACACAATTTAAAAGTTGACTAAAATACACAAGTACTTAGATTTGAACGATGTGATCACGCAATTCACATTCAATCTACGCATCAACAACGTTCAATAATAGATAAAAAATAGAGTTAAAACTTGATCGCAAGATGCGAACTTGCATTTTTGAAAAAAAACGATTTAATCAAGTTCGACTCAATAGATATTGACAAAGATTAGCTAGATCACAAAGTTAAAATAAGTGAAAAAAATTGCGAATCTTCTAAGAGTCTTGAATTATCTAGTATAGCGAAGAAATCGCTAAAACACGTATTACAAATATACAACAATTGGAAACATCTATTTTAAGAAAAGAAAACGATAAAGATTCTTTCTAAACATTAATCGTAAAATTATGAAATTAGACTTAAACTAGGCAAGCAACTCACGTTTAAATTTATATATGTTTTATTCAAGAAGAAGCTCGAAGTACTTCGCGAATATCTAGCAAAAAACGAAAAGAAAGAATTTATTAAAAAATTCTAATCATAGATAGAATATTCGATTCTCTTTGTATTTAAGAAGAACGAAATCTTTCGTCTATGTATTGATTACTAGAAGCTAAACAATATTACGATCAAGAATCAATATTCATTACTCAATATTAGCGAGCTTTAGAATCGACTATTTGAAGTCAAGTACTTTATTAAACTAGATCTACGAGAAGCGTACAACTAGATTAGAATAAAGATAGAGAAGAAATAAAAAATAGCTTTTCGCACACGATATAAACTATACAAATACACGATAATGTCGTTCGAACTCACGAACGTCTCGACAACGTATTAAGAAATAATCAACGATATACTACGACAATATCTAAATCGATTTGTCATAATATACTTGAACGACATCATAATTTATTCAAAAATCTTAAAAAAACATATTAGTTATATTTTCAAAGTATTGGAATGTCTAAATAAGAGAAACTTACATCTTAAATTAAAGAAATGCGAATTTCATCAAAAAGAAATTGACTTTCTTAAATTTGTTATAAAACGACACGAAGTACGCATAAATCCTAAAAAGTTACAAGCAATTAAAGAATGAAAATCATTTATTAATGTTAAGAAAATACAATTCTTCCTAGATTTTATAAACTACAACAAAAAGTTTATTAAGAACTACTTCGTTAATGCGATATTATTAACGAATTTTACGAAGAAGAATACGTCATAAATATAGAAACTCGCAAAAGAAAAATCATTTTAGAATCTTAAGTTAGAATGTTTGAAGAAGCTAGTATTAAAGATGTACGATTTACGATTATTAAGTAGAATTAAAATTAACGCATTAGATCTAGTTATCGATGCATGCTTTAATTAAGAGCTTAAAGACATATAACACTTAATAACATATTTCTTAAGAAAACTCTTGTTAATTAAATAGAATTACGATGTTCACGATAAGAAACTACTCGCTATTGTAGTTTTCTTAAAATCATAAAGAATATATATTGAAGAATTATTAGAACTTACGATTCTTACGAATTATAAAAATCTTGTGCATTTTATCATTATTAAATAGCTTAACAAAAGGCAAATACGATAATTAGAACGACTTGAACAATACAAGTTCAAAATATAGTATATTTTAGGCAAGAATAACGACAAAGCAAACGCACTTAGCAAAAGAAATGATCATATAAAAACGAAAGAATCGTTTAATCACAACATACTTAAGATCAATAAAGACGAATTACTATTAGTTAACAAACACGAGCTAAATGCTACATTACGAATATTTCAAGACAATACAAAAGAGTTTTTAATAAAGAAAGAAAAGCTCTAGATATTTATCGATAAAATCGACAAATATATAAAAGAACATTATGATAAATCATTGCAAAAGCACTTGAGAGTGATCAAAATTCTTTAGCTTTTACGCCAACATTGTTAGTTCTTACAAATAAGACAAGTTGTCAAGACATACATTAAACGATATCTTAGTTGTTAGCAAAACAAATATGATACACATGCGAGCTATAACGAAATCCAATATTAGGATTTATTTAAATTGTTATAAAATGAAGTTACGATAAACTTTATTATTAAGTTGTTTAAGTCGACGAACTTAGCAATTAAAGACAAATATAATTCGATACTAGTAATAATTAACAAACTTATTAAGTACTTACATATCATCGCATGCAAAGAGAAGTTCACAATAGAACAACTAGAATACATCGTATTGAATCGATTGATTAGATATCATAATATACTCAAAGGATTAACTAGTGACAAAGACAAGCTTTTCACGTCTAACTATTGAAAAACACTTATATCAATGTTAGATACAAGACTTCGCATGTCAATTATCTATTATTTGGTCACAAATGATTAAATAAAGCGAACAAACTAGAGTTTGAAGCAATATCTACGACACTACGTCAACAATACTTATAGCAATTGGGTATCACTTTTATCTATGGCACAACTAGCACTAAATACAAAGGTTTTAGATATCACTAGAGTAACTTTATTCTTCGTCAATTATGACAAGAAATTCAATCTCTTCGAAGAAGAGCGAAAGCATCACTCAATTAGTCATCGAAAAGATAGCGACATTAAAAAAGATATACGAAAACATCTCCAAGATGCAAGAAAGGTCGACCAAGTATTAAAACAAAAAACGAAAAACGACATCTTAACTAAAGGAGAGAAATAGAGTGTATCTCTTTACGAAAAATCTTAAGACAAGAAGGTTAAGCAAGAAATTAAATCATGTCAAGGTCGAATCGTTTCTTATTAAAAAGACTAAGAAATCAATCAACTACGAACTTGATCTACTTAAGAACGTCAAAGTATTTTTAGTATTTTATATCTCGTTATTAGAATTAGTCGACTCTAGTACGTCTATATAGAAAACATTTCATTACAAAGCCCAAGAAGAAAGTTAATACAAAGTGGAAAGAATTTTAAAGCAACAAGGTTAAAACTATCTAATCAAGTGAAAAAAATATTTTACTTCGAAGAACACGTGAGAATCCAAGAAGAATTTTGATGATTGCTATAATTTTATCTAGAGATTTCATCAACATTCGAAAAATTATTTAGCATAGCGAGAGATAACTAGAAGACAAGAGATAATTTAACAAGAGCATTCGCAACAAAACAATTGAAGAACTTAGAAGCATTTAACTTCTTTATTCTCGACAATAAACATTGTGTCTTTCGTTTCGCCTTCGCATCAATCTTCTTTAGAATCTTCTTATTTCGTAGCAATCAAATTATGACGATTGCCAACAAAGCTTCATCTTTAGCAATTTTGACAAAAAGATTTTCTCTATTTTGATCAAAAGAAGACCAAGACATGTTCATGTACAATTTGATCGCACGAACACACTTCAAACACTTCAAACAAGACAAGAAGTCTTTCATGGCGATACAAAAATAACTAGAGAAAGAGTAGAATTCACAAGCAATATCTATTAGTGTATTGTAGCGTTCGATTTTGAATGCGACACGAAGACGACTTTGTTGCTAACAAGACATAATAAAAGACGTTTAGCTTTCGAAACAAAAATCTTTGAGAAAAGAAATAGTGTTACGAGCCTAACTCGAAATAGCGTAATATATTATCTACAACGCAACATGTAGTACGAAGCACAACTACTTGCATGTTCGACGACTTGACAAACGAACAATGCTCAATATGTTCGATAGCGAGTTGAGCGAACAATGTTCGACATGTTCGACAACGAGTTAGGCGAGCAATGTTCGACAAAGCGAACAATGCTCAACATGTTCAACAACGAACATGACGAACAAGAAAAATCTTCTTTAGTATATAGATTCCTTAATACAATTCTCTTATAAATCGTGTTCAATTTATCTTAAGTCTTGACTTATTGTTACGACTACTTAGTTGCAAATCCTTGTTACCAAGTGATTGCTTACATTGCCTAAAAGACGTTTACAAATCTCTCTAATAGCATAACTCTCTCTAATATCTTCGTGGGAAGTACTAGCGTAACATTATATATATAATTTATTGCTTAGTTATTGCAAAGATATTAGTTTTAAATTAAGATATTATTATTCGAAATTGCAACAACAAATATATCTTGCTAACTATATATACAACAACTAGAAAAAAAATATGAATCGAAAATATAACAATTTTTTTTGTTTTTTATAAAGTATTCTTGATATTATTCTAAGCTTAATTCTCGTAACTACAATAACAATAAATATATGCTTATATTTCTTGTTTTTTGTTTTAGTATTTAGATAATTCTTAATTTACAATTTCTCTTTAATTAATTGCAAATTATTAACTAGATTAATTTTTGCTAGCGTTAGAAAGATATAATATAAATATAAATAATATAACGCAAAGACATAGATATTTTTTGTTAATTTTATTGTTTCGATATTAAAGTATTGTATTCGAAGTTTATTTAAAATTGTAATTCAAAGCGTCTTAATATTTATTTTATATATTTTAGATATTGCTATTTGTAGTGTGATCGTTAAATTGGGTCGAATATATATTTTTTTGTTTAACCCAAGAATTCGAATAGATTTCTTCGTTTAACTCGAAGCTAAATTAATTAATTGCGCTACGCAAACTAGTTTAAATCGAGTAATTCTTTTTTGTCTAAAATCAAGCTAAATTCTCTATAGAAAAACGTAATTTTAATAAAATACCTATAAAATACAAGAAAGTTATAAATTTTTTAAAATTTAAGGTTTTTTAAAGTTAAGCTTCTCGAGCTCGACGATTAGACTAGTTATTTGCAAAACAAACTTATTTAGCAACAATATTATTTTTAATTTCTTGTCTCGAAAACAACTTATATTAAATGTTTAAAGCAAATATAAATCGATAGTTGCAAACATTTTCTAGACAAATATTTAAACTTTCTTTATTATTGTTTCGATATATTTTTTGCGAAGAGTACTATATTGTTTGTCAAGATTTGCTATAATTGTTATTGTAGAAACTAGAAGCAAATAAGTAAATATATTCTATCTAGAAACTTCGAATAACTAGACTAGTCGCGCTAACCCGGAAATGTCACGTGCAAATGCCAAGACTAGAGTCCAAAAAAAATCGAAGAATCGAATCGCTTAAAGTAGTTTAGTCGATTACTATAAGTACTTTAGCGCAAAGCGCGCTAAACTACTTTGAGCGATTCGATTTCAAAAAATTGTTACGACTCGATCTTGGCGTCGAATCGAATCAAAGAGATAATATCATAATCTAGTTCAACGATTAATTTAACTATTATTAATTATCTTTTTGTTCTCTATTAATACAATTAGAATCTTGCGTAAACGCGCGATTGTAACAAAGAAATAACTTGCAAGAATAAAAATATAGTATTCTAACTTAATTCAATTGCGTTCTAATATTGTTTTACAATCTATCTTTTCTCTTAAAATGTTATTGAAGTTACGATCTTTTAGATATTTTCTTCTATTATATCTCTTTAACTTACGCTCTTTTCTTCTTTTTTTAGATTTCTTATCTTTTCTTTGTTAAAGTTACAATCGACATTAAATATATTAAGTATATTGTTAAATGCAATTTTTAAGAAATAAGTTACAATAAAGAAAGCAATAGAAGCTAGAATCTTATTGTTAAATATTGTTATGTTCTTCATTATTAAAATCGAAATCTTATATAAGCGCACAATTGTAACAAAGAACAAGATTGTAATTTGTAAATTATTTATATATATAAAGAGATACTATACAATATATCGAATATATAAAGAAAGTTAAAGTAAGTCTATAAATTATATATATAGAATATGAGTAGATATGTAGAAATTATAAGCTAAAGAATATAAGCGAAGAGAATTTCAAGATAATTAATTTGCAGAAGCTGTAAGACTATTAGAGTAACTATAGCTTAATATATATTTAATAAAGAGACAATCTTTATTAAATAATTTATATCTTTTAAATTTAATATATTTGTTTTATTAACTTGCTAATTGTTTTGTAAGCAAAGAGCTAACAAGAGCAAAATTAAGTATATAGGCTTTGCGATTAGAATAATATTGTTAATTAAACTAATCTTGTTTAACTTTAACTTATCTTAGATTTGAAAAAAAATTTATCTCTAATAATTTATTGTTTTTTAATGCGATTAAAGCAATATGTCTTGTTATTAAACTTAAATATTTTAGCGATTTTTTTTTACAATTATTAAGAGTTTCTTTGCAAACAAATATAAAGACAACTAGAGAAAATATATATAAATATAAGTATCTATTTTGTTTGTAAAGAATTATATCTTTTGCTCGTATACAATAATATTCAAGAGTATATTCTATACTATTGGGCAAGCAACTTTGTCGAAGACTTCTAGAAGAAATACTAAGTTAAATTAACTTAAATAACAACAATACAAATTTAAAATCTTCTATAGAAGTAAAACAAACAATAATAGATTAACTTAAAATAACAAAATTAATTAATTAATTCTATATACTCTTAAGAAACGTAAAGAACAATTATTTAAAGTTTACAATTCGAATATTTTTAACTCTTTAAATTAAATTAGAGACAAACAATGCTATATCTTTAACGTAACTTTCTAGCACAACAATCTTATTGTCGAAGCGCAACTTTTGTTAATTGCGAGAAGATCTTAAACTTGTTATTAAGAAAAATAGTAACAATAGCAATTTCAAAGAATTAGAGAAGAATAATATTTAAATAGACAAAAAGAAGAGTAGAATTAAGAGCTCGAAAAAGCAACTAGAGACAAAGTCTATAATAGCAAGAACAATCATACAAGTTAATATCTACAAAAAGATAATTAAGTATTTAGCAAGATATTTGATTGTTAATATATCTAGATTGTTGCAATCTTCTTTTAATTTAACAAACAAAAAGATATATTAATTATATTATAACTTACTAGTTGTTGCAATTTAAATATATAGCTAACAATATAAATAAATTCTTTAGCAATATTAATTATAAATTATTGTACAATCTCTTAAGCTATAGAAGCTTAAACAAATAGCAAAATAGCTTGCATTATATTCTTTATAAAGATTGCAACAATATCTAGATATATACTTAGTTCGAATTAAGTAAAACAATTTGCGCGTTATAAAATCGATCTTATATAGTTTAGTATCGAGCGATAACAAGATCAATCGAATTTCTTATTAATTATTCGATATTCGCGAACAATCTAATTTATTAGTTAGTTTGTTAATAGAATATAGTAAGAAAAATTCAAATATATGATAAGTTTTATACAAGAAACTAATAATAGAGAACTTAATTAAGTCTTTTAAATAAAGCAATTGTAATATCTATTATAATGTTTATTTACAAAATTGTGTTAACTAGAATGTACAACACAAGTAGATATACTTAATATATATAATAATCGAGAATTTCGACAATAAGACAAGAAGAAATTAGACTTGTCTAGACTTTGTTTAGCTAGATTTTCTTTTAATTGTTAAATTAAAGAATATAGATATTAAGATTAATATATATCATTAAACAATAAAAATAATTCACAAGTATAAAAGCAAGAATTTTTTTACAAAGTATTTATTCTAATTGATTGTTTGCAACTATTAAGATTGTTGCTATTAAAGAGATATTTATTTTTTGCGTTAATAAATATACATGATATAACTATTCTATATTAGATAATATAAATATCGATTATAAGAAATAGATTTTAATTATTGATATTAAAAGCAATTAACATTGCAATATATATATAGTCTTATCTATCTAGCGCAAAAATATATATATTAATTAATCTAGTTGTATTTACAAAAGTGCTTAGACGTAGATTCTTTATTAAATTGAAAATAATGTCTTGAATAAATATTTAAACTAAGTATATTCGATAGAGAACTTTGCTTAAAAGTATTGATTTGTAAACATTTATAATACAATAATAATAGATATTTTGCATTAGTTCTATAGCAATAATATTGTAAATTATTTGCTTAAATAGATTTGCAAACTTATCAATTATTCTGTTTTACTATTTAAGAGAAGTTAGAATAACTTTATTTTCTTAAAAAAAAGTATAGCAAATTAGGTTAAGCAATACTTTTAATTTGTAACAATATATATAAGACTTAAATAAAGCAATAGATAGACAATAAGCAGAAGTCAATTCTTCGTCAATTAATTCTTATAATAGTTTTATTGCTTATTTTAATTTTATTGTATGCAATATTGTGCGTTCGAACGTTTCTAGACTTTGTTATATTAATATACTATCAAATCTACAATAATAAAATACTGCGCTATATAAATTATATCTTGTATTGTATTAATAAATTAAAAAATATTTTTTGCAAGTTTCGAAAAGAAAAAAGAGATTTAATAGATTATTTTAACTTTCTTAAGTATTATATATTAAGTTATTAAGTCTTGTATATAAAGAAATATAAAGCTTTAATTAAATACAACAATTCAATAGAAAAAACAATATACAAAGAAGATAAGTTGCAATATAATCGAACTAATAAATATTTAAACTATTAAAAATAATTTGTATTACAATATTCGAAAGATTAAGATATAAGCAATAAACAATTTATTATTATATAATAATTTAAGAGCGTTCGATTAAGTTAATACAATATTTAATTAGAATAATATTACAATTGATTAAATTAATACGAATAAGAAAATTAAGATTACAAGAGCTTTATAAATATAGAAGTTAAAGTTGTCTTATTAAACAATCTATTCGAATATAAACAATAGACTTAAGATAGTTAATATAAGTCTTAGATACTAGAGGCGCGTTGCTAATATTATTAAATGTCTTTAAATTCTCGATTTTATTAAAGCTCTTAATTTATTTATTTGTTATTAATAGGTTGTAAGAGATTGGGCACAAAAGAAAAGAGAAACAACTTTTAAAAGAAAGAACATCTTCTTCTATTGCAAGAAAAATAATCTCTTGTAAGTAAATAATTGTTTTGTTTGCATTTATTCCTCTATTATTTGTTAAAAATGTGTTGTTAAAACAATAGAAATTAATAAATAGACTTGCGAAATAGTTTGTTGCTTCTATATTTAGAACGACAAGAACAACTTGATTTAACAAGACTAAATATAAGCTTAGAACTATATATTTAGCGCAGAGAAACAAATAGATAATAGAGGAACAAAACAAAAGATTTCAAGCTATATTAAAGAAATATTAATAAGACAATTACTAATTGTAATAACAATTTAATATTCTAACAATAAGCAATACATTTATAAAGAAAAAGCAATATATTATTAAGAAGCTCTAATAGATGCTTTGCAATAATATAATAATAGCTTTTTTTATAGTATTTATACAATAATTAAAGCAAATTGTTCTAGTTAAGAATATTAATCAAATCGATAGAGTTTAGACTTGCGTTAATTCTAAATATTGTTAATTATTAAACGCAATACTTATATTGTTTCGACAAACAAAATAGATAAGAGTTTCTATATTAATAATTTTTGCAATTAGAAAATATTAGCGTGATCGACGGGTTAGGTTTCAATCCAAACGAGTTAACTCGCCCAATTCTAATCTTGGGATCGAGCAAAAGTTCTAGCTCAACCAAGTAGATCAAACGCATGATGCGCGTCGAACGCTCAATCCAACTCGTTCGATCGCGTGACGTCACGTGACGCGCTAATCATATGCGTTTAGCGTGAACTCTGCGCTAGCATAATTGGATTAGCGCATAGATAAGATAAGATAAGATAAGCGAATGCTAACGCGACGAAGTTAGCTTGGATTCTTGGCATTGACTCGACGAAACTCGATCTTAAGATCGAGTTCGCGCCTTGACCCTGGCCCAACCCTACGAGGTCCAAGAGGATGAATCGAGTTGAGAAAAAAGTGTTCGACCCAACCTAACGATTATACTAGAAAATATAGAATTTGTTATACAACAACAATTGAAAGAATCTTGACATTAAATAAGTTAACAAGATAATAAAAGATATAGCGATAAAGATTGCGAAGCGAAAACAAAATACTATTAAAATAACTAAAATTGTAACAACAAAAACTACAAAGCAAAAACAAGAAACTTAGAGAATTGTCAAGAATATAATAACAATCGAAGAGATTCTATTCGATTAATTAACAAAACAATAAAGAATAATCTTCTCGAACATATTAATCTTTGCTCTATTGTTTATTTAACAAGATACATTTTTATTTATATAAAAAATTTAATATTATTATTAGTATCTAAACAATCGCAAAAATAGTCCGAAAAAAAAGTTAAATATATAAAAAAGTTAATATATAAATATTCTTGTAATTGTATATTAACAAATCTTTTGCAAATCTTTTATTGCGTTTTGCAAAGAAATTAGATACAATATAATATCTAACAAGTATATCTATATTAATAAAAGATATATTAATTAATATTTCTAAACAAATTTGTTGTCTACAAAAAAATTAATAATAAAAAATATAAATAATTATTACAAGATTGCAAAGCAAAGATATATACAATATTTAAACAATTAAAGAAATAATTAATATTGCTTGTATTTACAATTAAAGAATATATTGTTTAAATTATATATTATAATTTAATTATATAAACAATTCTTAACACTTTTATTTGCTATTATATTTTTTTACTTACTATATTAATAATTGATAAAGATTTTAATTTAGTACTTTGTTTAAACAATATTTCTATCTATAAGATCAAAAAACTTTAAAAAATATATAATAATACAAATATTATATTCATATTTCCTTCTCTATACTTTTGCAACTTTAATTCTATCGATTTTTTTTTACAATACTTAAAAAATAAATAAAACAATATAAATAATATATAGAAATATAAGATACAAGTGCGTTTGCTACTTGTCAATATAGTAAAATATAAAAGATGTAAGATATAATAGACTTTTATTACTATGTCTCAACTATATAAGATAGATAGTAGTAAGACTAATTGTTAAAGAACAACAAGAAACGAGCTTTCTTTCTATCTAATACTCGCTATAATGTACAAGTCTACTTCTCGCTTTTTAATCAAAAAGAAAAGTTGTGCAATTTAAGACTTTTATAATTAGTTAAAATTACGTATCTTGCTATATTCTAAGACGCTAGCGCGTCGATAACGCTATAATATTACAATTATCTCCTCTTTTAAAGTATTAATTCTTAATAATATAAGAAGCTATACTAGTCATATATAAGACAAAGACACTTGTTAAGCGTCAACATTATAAGAGCTTGTTAAAAATCTTCTTAAATCTCTTTGAAAATTAGAAAAAAAAGAGTCTTCTATCTAATAAAAATCAATTTATACTTTATTTTAATTTAATCTATAGAATAATATAATAGCAACAATAATAGTTTATAATAAGCTATTGCTTTGTTATTGTTGTTATTAGAATTCTAAATAGAGTTTAAAATAGAATTAACATTGCGCAAACACTAAATAAATTATAAACACAAATATTGTTGTTTCTCTTTTCTTTTCTTTTCTTCTTTTTACATTTTTCTTAATCACAATTGCTTTTTTATTGTAAGTAAACTATTATAAAGACAACAATATATAAGACTTATATATATAGTACAAATATTAAATTGATATATTTTTATCTTTATCTTTTAAGAGATTAAGAAATCGAAAGAATAAGTAATCTCAATATTTTATTGTTTATAAGAATTAATATATTACAATTTGTAATAATTAGCGTAATCGTCGAATTAAATTTCAACTTGATCGAGTTAATTTGTTCAATTCTAATTCTAGGATTAGACAAATTTCCTAGTTTAACAAAGTAAAACGAGCGAAGAATGCGCATCGAATGTTTAACTCGACTTATTCGATTACGTAACGTTACGTAACGCGTTAATTATATGCGATTAGCGTAAATTCTGCGCTAATTATATGTAATTACCATAAATTCTATGCTAGCTCAATCGAGTTAGCGCATAGATAAGATAAGATAAGATAAGCGAATGCTAACGCAACAAAGTTAACTTAAGTTCTTGACATTAATTCGACAAAATTCAATTCTAAATTTAGATTCGCGTCTTGATTCTAATTCAACTCTACAAGACTTAAGAGAATAAATTGAATTAAAAAAAAGTGTTCTATTCGATCTAACGATTACACTAGTAATAATCTCTTATACATAATTTGCGTAAACAAATATATATATATTTGCAAAAAGAACAATATTTATATTTATTGTAAAATTCTTTATTATAAATTAAATTGTTATATTGCAATATATTTTGTTTGCGTTTACAATATAATAGCTACTAATATTTACTAGTTTATTAAATGTTTTCGAGATCAAATAGAAATTCTTGTTAACAAATATTGTAAAATATTCGAAGTCGAAAACACAATTTCTAGATCGATAAAATATTTGCAAAAGAATATTATTCTTAATATAAAGAATTAATAATATAATACAAAGTTTATCTTATTAATAACAAATTGGGCGCAATTTTGTATTTGTTAATTCGAATGTAATTTAATTTTCGTTCTAGAATATTAAATTGTATTCGAACAAAAGTTTAAGAAGACGAAGAGAAATTAAGATAATATTCTTGTTAAAACAAAGAAGCTAATTAATCTTCTTTTTAAGTATATATTAACTATAAGTATTTTTGTCTACTTTTTAATATATTTTTTAATATATTTTTATTTTATTTTAATATATTGTGCAATACACTAATATGCATTTAGAATACAAAAAAGAATAAGAACAAAAATAAAAACAAATTGTTAATAAAGACAAAAAAGATAAAGTTAAGACAAGTTGTTTTTAAGTTTGTTATTAATCTAAACTAAACAAATTTGAAAAATTCTTTTGCAAAGTTTAACAACTTTGCGACTAAATCTCTTCGCAATTTTAAGTTGTTAACAAGATTGTTAAGTAATAATATAATACGTTTTCTCTTTACTTTTGTTTGCGCTTTGTTTGCTTATATATTTATAGAAAATAAAGAACGCAAAAATGTATATAAATAGCAAGATTAAGTTTACAACAAAAATAATAAAGATCGAGTAAAATAGATTTTTTGCAATTTAATTTTCTTAAGAGAACGCAAGTACTTTAAACAATTTTAAAGATTTGTCTACAAATAATTTTGCAAAGTTTGATAATTTATTTTTAAATAAATTTAATAATTCTTTGTAATTGCTTAAAGCAAATTCGATAAGTTGTTAAAAACTTGTTATGTTATTACAATATATTATTAATTAAGAGAGAACAAAGCAAATATATTGTGCTTTCGCATATAGATTTTTTTTGTTTAATATTAATAAAATATAATACACAAAGTTTAGAATTATATTTTGAGCATTTATATTAAGAGAGACAATTCTATTATTCTTAATATCTTATATAACAAAATAAAGATTTTTTTTATTGTAAATCAAATTAAATACAATAGCAATATAACAACAATTGCGCAATATTCTATCAAACAAGTTATTGTTAATATAGTTGTTGTTATCGCAATATGTATTGCGCTACTTTTTTTGCTTTTATTTTTTGTATATTTACTCTTCAAACTTCTTTTGCAATTGCGTAGAAATATTATTAAGAAACCTTTTTTTTAGTTATTAATTGTGTTTCTTGTCTTAGTTTATTTATTCAATCTTATATTATATTTGCTCTTTTAACTTAGTTCTATTTAGAATCTCTTCGATGTTTTATTTAATTTTGTTATTAATAAGTTTTGAAACTTGCAATATTTATTTTGCTTACTTGTTGTCAATACAATACAAATATAACTTTAGAAGTAAAATATAAATATAAAAAGTAATATAAATTCGATAAATGTTTAATAAGATAAGACGATAAGTTGACGTTTTAATTTTATTCTTAATTTTAAACAATTCGATATATTTATACAATATCTTCTTGTTAGATATTTTTTGCAATAGATTTTTAGTTAAGAGTACAATCAATTCTTCTATAGCAAAACTCTTTAATTTATACTTTTTATTATAGTATTTCTTTTATTGTGCAACAACGTTTTCAAGACGTTTTGCTAGAATTTTTCTTAAATCATGAAGCTATTTTACGCGTTTTTATATTAATAATATTTTCTTTTCGATAAAGTTATTCTTAACTTTATAATAAATTTCCAAGTAATAATTGTATATTAAATAGAACAACAAAGTCGTAATTAAAACGTAATAATTATTATTATAGACAAATTTTGCTATTAATAATAGATTAGTCTATCTTGTCTATTTCGAGTTAATATAAGCGCAAAGATAATACTTAAGAGTTTAATTTTGTTATTTAATTAAGCTATTTATTTAAGAATAAAAGACAATACTTAATTGTCTTTTAATTTGTGCATAAAATCATATAACAAATTAGAAGATATTAGTAAAGATAAACTCTTTATTGCTTATTATATTAATTAATATTTTAAAACGTACGACAATTTTATCGAAAAATACTTTTACTAACTTTGCAATATCGATTCTAGTAATTATAGATATATATTTAACTATCTTTGTATAATAATTAACTATTATAAAGATTAAGTTATATACAACTTTATAACGTTTATTCGACAACAAACTTATTACAAAATTTATAATAATTTCCTTTTATAACTTCTTTGCAACTAGATTGGTCGCGCTAACCCGGAAATGTTACGTGCAAATGCCAAGACTTAGGTTCAAAAAAATTCGAAGAATCGAATCGCTCAAAGTAGTTTAGCCGATTACTATAAGTAGTTTAGCGCGTTTCGCGCTAAACTACTTTGAGCGATTCGATTTCAAAAAATCGTCACGACCCAATCTTGGCGTCGAGTCGAGCTAAAGGGGTGATATCATAACTTGACTCGACGATTAGTCTAAATATTACGTAACGCGCTAATTATATACGATTAGCGTGAATCCTGCGCTAGCTTAATCGAATTAACGCATAGATAAAATAAAATAAGATAAGAGAATGCTAATGCGACGAAGTTAGCTTAAGTTTTTAACATTAATCTAACAAAACTCGATTTTAAAGTTGAATTCGCATCTTAATTCTAACTTAATTCTACGAGATTCAAGAGAGTAAATTGAATTTCGATTTTAACTTTTAAAATCGAAACTTAATTCGACAATTAATCTACAATTTCTTTATTAAATAAAGATAGCAAATTTATCTCGATTAATATATCTAATATTGCAAAAGAGAACAACAATCTTATTAAATCTAATAAGATAATGTTGTCGAAGAAAGTTTTAACAATAATATAAAGAATAAAGCTATAACTAGAAAGTTTAACTCTAAAATAGTAAACTTTTTTTGCTTTATATATAACTAGTTATTTAAATAAGAATTTTGTAACTTGTAATTTTCTAGTTGCTCTTATATGTTTTATGTTAATTTTTTCTCTTTTATATAATTTAATAAATTGTTGTTCGAGTTTTTATTCTTGTTTGTATCTCTATACTTTAATATTTTAACTTAAGTTTTATTTTTTTTGATTAATAGAGAAATAAATTATTGTAGATAAATTATTAATATTAATATTTATATTTGCCCTACATAGCTGCCTCATGGATGGAATTCCCTAAGATAGCTATCGCGTATAGCAAGAAAATAATTAAGAAAAAGCACAACACGAACAAGTTCAATCAATACTAGAGAGCGTACTTCGACGAAAGCGATCGCGATAAAGACGTTATCGTCGCTTCGATAGAAGCGAACTAAAGAATCAAGAAGCAACTAGAAGACGTCAAAATGACGCTCACGCATTACGACGAACTTAAGAGACTCACAAAAGCGATCAAAAAATTGGCGAAGCATTTAGATTAATCGTCGAGTTAGATTATAATATTATCTCTCTAGTTCGACTCGACGTCAAGATCGAGTCGCAACGATTTTTTGAAATCGAATCGCTCAAAGTAGTTTAGCGCGCTTCGCGCTAAACTACTTTGAGCAATTCGATTCTTCGATTTTTTTTGACTCAAGTCTTGACATTTGCACGTGACATTTCTAGATTAGCGCGACTAATCTAGAAGCATTGCGAGACGTTCACTAACTTGCGAGAATAAATTTACAAGATGTATTTCGATAACTAAACTTCACTAAAAATCATAAGAAAGATAAGATCAACGTTAAACTAAACACGTCTTAGAAAAACGTAGAAAGCATGTGATGCGATGCGACGTCGTGACGTCATATTAGAACTTCATTGAATTCTAGAATATAAAGACATAAAAGATAACAAGATTGCAAACGAAGTCGCTAATAAGACGCACAAGTAGCGTTTACTTCTCGCAAACCAAATGCTAGACAAGCTTGTCATTAAAAAGACGCTTATTTAGAACAAAACTTAAAAGAAATAACGATTAAGATAATTAAAAGACAAAAACGACGCAAAGTATCGCAAGCTCGTATTTAAAATCACGCATAAACACATGCAACTACACATTAATTATCTTAAATCACATAGTGCACTTTTAATATAATTAAGAACAAACAAAATCGACTTTAATTAATTTTTGTGCGAACGATAAATGTTTGAAGTTACGACAAGAACTTGCAATTGCGATTAAAAATGCATGACAATTAAGTATATTTTGTTAATCTATTCTAAATGACGATAAGAAAGAGCACAAATGCAACAAGAAATCAATATTACGAATCTACGACAATTGCTAGACGAAGCCAAGCTTGTCGTCGCGACAATACGTATAATTTTGATTATTAGATTGTTGCGTCAATTTTAGACAACGACATCGTTAATGATGTTCGAGTCTTTCTTAGATTTATAGAGTTTTCGTTTGAAGAATTTTCTTGTATTACGAATATTACGATATAGAAGACGAAGACGTAGCGCCATCATGATGACTCGTCATAAGCGAAATGACGATTGCAAATTCTAGCTAATTATGATTAGACAAGTAGACGCTAGTGCTACTCGCCTATTTGTAATTGATTAAATTTAAAAATCGTAAAAGTATATAGTTCTCGCATAGACTCTTAGAGATGTTAAATCAAGTATAAATTAAAAAAAAAATTTATATTTGTATTTTTAATTATATTTAGAAAAAAGATTCTATTAAAGTTTTATTTATAAAATCTTTTAAAAGCAATTGCAATATAATAAATAAAATATTGTTTTAATAAGTTAAAGAGTTTTTATATTTTGTAGATTTATTATTTGTAAATAATACTAGCTTTATTAATTAACAAATAGATAAGCATTAAGATTTTGCAATAGTAGCAATAATAAATTAGTAAATATATAGTTGAAGATAAGATTTTAAATTTGTATATAACTTTGTTTAACATTGTATTAATATTAATTTAAAATTTAATTCTTGTGACATTAAATTCTATATAATTAAACTTTGTCGATTTATAATATTGTTAGCAAATTTTAACTATTAAAAATCTTTCTTTAAATAATATTAGATTTAATAGAAGTATTTTTCATTATTGCAAATATCTTACAAAGATAAAGAATAATATAGATAAAAGAATAGAAAATTTAATTTGTTATTAATTTTTTATATAGTTTTATTAAAGCTTTTATTAATTACTTTTCTATTAAATTATCTAATCTCTTAGATAGTTCTTGTAGAATTTAATTTTATATACAAGAATAATATTAATTTTAAATAATATATTAATTAATAACTATTATTTAGTATTTGTTTTCTAACTTTAAATCATTTGCAATATAAAAAATTGCTTATTTAAAATATTACTTGTCTCTAATATTATATTACAAAAAATATTATTAGAAGCAAAATCTTTTTTATAAATAATTTAATTAATAAAGTCTATTATAATAGATTTATTAAAGAGTATTTTAACAAAATTACTTTATTAAGCAATAAAAAGATTATTATTTATATTAGACAAATATATATAAGTTTTAAATCTATTGCAAAAATATTCTTTATTTATATTATTAGTTGTTTGTTATTTGCAACAATAATTTTTAATATATTTTTATTCAAGATTAAATTTTATTTAATACTTTTATTTATATTTGTAAATTCTAATCTTCTATTTATATTTACAATTTTCTATTATATCTATAAGATATAAATTAAGTATTATTTTAATAAAATTAATAATAGAACTAGTTATTAAAGTAGATATTAATATAGAAGTAAAAGTCTTAACAAATATATATTTCTTTGTTCTTATTATATCTCTTCTATTATATAGATTAGATTGATCGTCGAGTCGAGAATCGATATTAACTTTCTAATTCGATTCAAATACTCGATATCAACATCGTAACTTGACCCAAATACTCGATATTAACATCGTAACTCAACTTGATATCAACTCGATTTTTAACTCGATTCGAGTTATCAATTCGAATCGTCAAGCAATCGAAAATATTGTCATAATGTCAAGAATTTCTATTTTTGAATTTATTACGTTACGACTTTCGAGAGATTTATTCGTTAAGAACGAAACGATTTTCTTCTTTATCATTTTCTCGTTATTTGCATTACCTTATTGCATTATCTACTAAGCGTATTGTCTCGCTACATACATTAATTATGCACTTTTTCGAACAAATGTGTCAACGAAATTGTTGTTTAATTATACACTTTTTTTAACAAATGTGTCAACTAAATTGTTGTTCGAACATGCATTTTTTTTGATAACAATGAAGCTAATCAAGAGATTACAATAATCTCAAACTAGTTACTACACAAACATCAAATCAAATGCATTATTTAATTGCATTACTATGCAACATTTTAAGAAAAAAATCATAAGATTTAACACACAATTTATTTTTACAAATTCTACTACTAAATCGCTTCATGTCTTGGCGAGTCAAATCGAGAATTCGAGTTAATATTCGATATTAACATCGTAATTCGACTTAAATACTTAATATTAACATCGTAACTTAAATCGATTTTTCGATATTAAAATTCTAACTCGATCTAGATCTTGGCAAGTCGAGAACTTGATTCGAACTTGATAATTTAACTCGACGCAATCAATCTAATATAGATTATATTAAATAAAGAATCTATTTTTTTACTAGTAAATTTTGTAATTAGTTTTTAATTAGATTTCTACTTTTTTTAGAAAATTATTGTCTCTAATTCTAATTAATAATATAAAATAGTATTATTCTTAATATATAGTATTGCTCTATCTTAAATAGTGTGATCGTTAAATTGGATTAAACACATTTTTTTTTGTTTAATCCAAGAATTCGAATAGATTTCTTCGTTTAACTTGAAGCTAAATTAATTAATTGCGCTATGCAAACTCGTTCAAATCAAGTAATTCTTTTTTTGTTTAAAAGCACGCTAAATTATCTATAGAACAACGTAATTTTAATAAAATACCTATAAAATACAAGAAAGTTATAGATTTTTTAAAATTTAAGATTTTTTAAAGTTAAGCTTCTTGAGTTCAATTACTTAGCGATTTTCTCGCGAAATCGAGTTCGATAATTAAACTAATCTTAAATAGAAATCCAAATTATTATATAATTTTTACTTTTAATATTATAAATAACAACAAATTTACTATTTTGTTTAAAGAGAATACTATTATCGAAAACAACAATATAGACTAATATATAATTCTTTAGAACAAACAACTTATTTTTTTCTTCTTTCTAATTTTTTTTGTTATATAACTTTAAATCTCTTGTTTAACAAACAATATTTGCAACAACTTGCAATTTTATTAATAATAAATTTATTTCTCTTATTTAAAAAAATTCTTATTATAATTGCTATATTAATAGATATCTTATTATCTATATTATTATCGAAGAATTTATTATTATTAATAGCAAAATCTATATTAAAATCAAAGAATACAACAATAGATAAAAATGTCTTGTTCGCAAATTTCTTTGCAAAAATAAAGAAACTTGTTGTTAATATATTTTTAATTTTAAACTTTAATTTAATAACTTTAGACTTTGCAAATTGCAAAAGATTATTAAAACAATAATAGTAATTTTCTTAAAGAGCTTCTTGATTCTAATAGATTTGCTTATAGCAACAACAAGAGAAAATTAAGAAAAGTAGAAAGACTATCGACAACAAGATAAAAATAGATAGATATATTGGTTATACAAATTTACTAAAGACTTTACGATTGCAGATTAATTGAACAGATAGAAGAAATTTTAATTCAATTGCGCGAAAAATCATCATTTGTATAATGGGGTCACCAAAAGGTTGGCGCCTTCCCGGCTGCGACACAGAAACCTGCTCGGCACGATATCAACATTTGAGTATTGCTGCCAACGTCAAGAACGGGAACACTGGTATGCGGGCCAACCTTTGCCGAAGTGGCTTGCCCTGCGAGGCCTGTCGTAGCCGACATGCCCCCATCAATAGTAATCAATCCAAAGGAAGAGGGTTGTCTGCAACGACCTCTTGATACTCGGAATGAAAATAGCTGCCGCTCGCAATCAACTCTATTCATCCCTGCCCACACATTTATTAGAAAGCGCTGATCTTAGGAGAAGCTGCAAACATCTATGGTCATAAAACTGCATGTAGCGAGCGCGCTCTCCAGTCCAACCTTCGAACATGAGACCGAGGTTCCTGGGGCTAAAGATTTAGTCGGCTAAAGATGTACGGGGTGTGCTGAGGCTCCCACGTCATACATCTACTTGAAGAGTATCACATGTGCAGACTGCAGAGACAGAGTGCCAAAACGGCCTGCAGTAGCCCGCAGAAGGTGCTGACAGGCCGCCGCCACACATCGCCGATCTGCCGCGTCCAGCACATGGTTCGCGCCCCTCTAAGCCTCATGACGGTGACGATTACGCTGCTAGCATTGACGACGGTGCGGACCGTCGTCCTTGGTCGACCAGTTATTGACTAGGACTGTGAAGGAATCCTTGACTCGGCATTTCACATGGTCTGAAACGAGACTTATGCCTGGAACTAACAACAGGATGCAACATGGACTGGCCTTTCACGTAACGATGCCAGTGGAAGTATGTTAGATGTGTCTTCACAATGCAACGTAGGAATGGGTGTATAGAGTCCGAGGGAGTTGTGCGCGTTTCAGTCCCAGTCATCGTCGTTATCGGTATGCCGAGCGCTGCTTCTGATGCCAGTCTCTGTTGGGGTGTCGACAACTTCATCAGATCGTGATAGACGATGGTCATTGGCTTTGACCGCTTCTACGCTAACAAGCAGTTGCTCGAGATCTATAAAAGCAGTATGAGCGTCACGGAAATGACCGATTAAGGCCGAGGTGGACGAACCTTTCAGACTGGTCTGGGTACTGCCAAGCTCCCGAAGAGTGATGACTTGCTTCGTGATATCACCATTTCGGTAGACCAAGATTGTAGGCGTGTTCCTTTCGGGGTAGCCTTCGATGCACATGTCGGCTCGTATCTCGCAGAATTTGACCTCGCCAAACTTGCGAGCCAGCTCCCTCCATAGCTCCGTAAGGATGCGAGACTCAATGTTGGTGCCTAGCGAGGAGGTGAGATGGACAAGAACAAACGACTTCTTGGAGGCTTCGGAGACGTCGCGCGAGTAGTCGGGCTTCTGCAACGGGAAGACTTGGTTGTAGATGCTGGCATTGGTAATGTTCGACAGCTCTGCCATGCGTCGCTTCCTACAGTACCGTGTCAGCATACGAGGGCGCCTGTATTGTGTCGAAACCGCACCTGTACAATTCCAGAAAGGCATCGTCTTCCTCATCCTCCAATTCGTGGAGCTCGTCGAGATCTTTGTCCTCTAGCCTGTTCTCATGTGCTTGCTTTCGCGCCTCGATAAGTGCTTCTTGGATTATGGGTGTAGGAGACGGGGGCTTTTCGGGGATGACACCATGCTTGCGGAGGATGTCATTCCTAGAAGAAGCGTCAGTACAGTTCCTTCATCTAGCCTGCCTTGGCTCACCATTCTGTATCAGCGTCAGGATGGTCGATGGGTACATTCAGTTGCTTGTCCATGCTGAAGATTGCTGCACTGAGAGTCTCTTGAACCTGGGCATAGGGCCCATGCAAGCTTAATTGCTCGATCCCTGCGACGCTACGGATTATTATCCGGCCCGAGACAAGGTTGCAACATCATAGTGGGATTCAGCCCTATCAAGCAGCGAGCCAGGTACAGGACACTTCATTCGACGTATCACATACAGAATTGATCAAGCCTGAGAACGCCAATCGCATATGAGGTGACGGGGAATGGGAGAAGCGACAGAATCGATTGCTTTGGCCGGTCGAACTACAATCAGTGCTTGACAAGGGCTAGCTATATACCTTTTGATTTTCACGCATACTCCAGCGAGCCCCAAGGCTCCGAACCTCGAGCTTGTCCCCTTCCGCGACCTCTACCAAGAACATGAGCTACGGCAAGAAAGACGAGGATGCCGACCAGGCGGTCTTCAAGGTGGACCGAACTTCTGTCTTCCAAGAAGGTAAGAGACCCACGCTCCGCGGTCAGCCAGCCAACTAAGTAAGATATTCAGCACGTCTTTTCAATACTACACCTGTGTCACCGCGAAAATGTCGAGTCTTGTTGACGAAGATTGCTCTGCTTCTTTTCACTGGAGAAAGGTTTCCGCCCAACGAAGCTACGACCCTATTCTTTTCGATTTCCAAGCTCTTTCAAAACAAAGATGCTTCGTTACGGCAGATGGTATACCTCGTCATTAAGGAGCTGGCAGATACTGCCGAGGACGTTATTATGGTTACCAGCAGCATCATGAAGGATGCGGCCGTTGGGAGTGACGTCCTATATCGGGCCAATGCTATACGAGCGCTATGCCGTATAATAGATGTGAGAGGTTCTTTTCGGCATGCATTTGGTATTATTAACCACTGTCAGGCAACAACCGTGCAAGCGATCGAACGATTAATCAAGACCGCAATCGTCGACAAGACTCCCTCGGTCTCCTCCGCCGCTCTCGTCTCCTCCTACCACCTACTACCGATCGCAAAAGATGTTGTTCGAAGATGGCAGAGCGAAACACAAGAAGCAGCATCTTCATCAAAGTCTTCGGGAGGCTTTTCGCTTGGATTTTCAACATCTGGCCAGCATACTCTACAGCCAATGAGTACAAACCACATGAGCCAGTATCACGCAATCGGTCTCCTGTACCAGATGAGGTCGCACGACCGGATGGCGTTGGTCAAGATGGTGCAGCAGTACGGCGCAGTGGGAGCTGTCAGAAGCGGTCCTGCCACTGTGATGCTGGTGCGAATGGCGGCAAAGTTGATCGAGGATGACACAAGCCTACGAAAACCGATGATGCAGCTCCTTGATAATTGGCTCAAAGACAAGAGCGAGATGGTAAACTTTGAAGCTGCGAAAGCAATATGTAATGTCCGTGATGTTCAAGACCACGAAATGACCCAAGCTATACACACCCTCCAACGTTTCCTGACCTCGCCTCGAGCTATTACGAAATTCTCTGCTATCCGAATCTTACACACTATCGCCTCCTTTAAGCCGCAGTTCGTACAGACATGCAACCCAGACATCGAGACCCTGATTGCCAATTCAAACCGGTCAATCGCTACTTTCGCTATCACTACTTTACTTAAGACCGGTAATGAAGGCAGCGTGGACAGACTCATGAAGCAGATCTCTAGTTTTATGGCAGATATCACAGACGAATTCAAGATCACCATCGTCGAGGCGATCCGAACATTGTGCTTGAAATTCCCTAGCAAACAGGCCGGGATGCTTACCTTCCTCAGCGGCATCTTGCGTGACGAGGGTGGCTACGAATTTAAGAGGGCGGTTGTTGAAAGCATATTCGATTTAATAAAATTCGTGCCCGGCAGCAAGGAAGACGGTAAGTGATGACCCAATCCTGATTTCCACCGCTAACACATCTAGCCCTGGCGCATTTATGCGAGTTCATCGAGGACTGTGAGTTCACGAAGCTGGCCGTCCGTATTCTCCACGCGCTCGGAGTCGAGGGACCAAAGACACCCCACCCTACGAAATACATCCGCTACATCTACAACCGCGTCGTTCTTGAGAATGCGCTCGTCCGAGCAGCAGCGGTCACTGCATTGGCCAAATTCGGTGTTGGGCAGAAAGACCCTGAGCTCAAGAGAAGCGTTCACGTGCTTCTTACCAGATGCCTTGATGATACAGATGACGAAGTCCGAGATCGAGCAGCTTTGAACTTGAGACTTATGGATGAGGAGGATGAGATCGCTAGCCGTTTCATCAAGAATGGTACGTTTGACTCCTGTCCTCCCATTTCACAGTACTGATGCAGCTCAGATTCCATGTTCTCACTATCGACGTTCGAGCATCAGCTGGTAATGTACATCACGGCCGAAGATAAAGCCACATTTGCGACCGCCTTCGACATGTCCAACGTTCCCGTCGTCTCCTACGAACAAGCTCTTGCTGAAGAGCGGACCAAGAAGCTCACCTCCGCGACACCAACTCTCAAAGCGCCCAGCACCGGACCTAAGAAGACGCAACCAAACGGCACCGCAGATAGGGCCGCCGCCGCCGTGGCAGCCGCCCAGAAGCATGCCCAAGCGCTTATGCAAATCCCGGAGCTCAAGGCTCATGGAACTGTACTAAGTTCGTCGCCAACCGTTGAACTTACTGAGTCCGAAACCGAGTACGTTGTCTCTGCGATCAAGCATATCTACAAAGACAACGTGGTCATACAATACGATATCAAGAACACCTTGGCCAACACTGTCTTGGAAGAGATCTCCGTTGCTGCTACCCCTTCTGAAGAGGACGAATCGCTAGAAGAAGAATTCGTCGTACCTGTCGCTAAACTCGGAACCGATGAGCTCGGAACAGTCTTTGTCAGCTTCAAGAAAATTGGGGAATCACCTTATCCAATCAGCTCCTTCACCAATGTTCTCAAATTTACGAGCAAGGAAATCGACCCAACTACAAACGAGCCAGACGAGAGCGGCTACGAGGACGAGTATCAAGTCGAGGATCTCGAGCTACAGGGTAGTGATTATGTCATGCCAGCGTTTGCCGGGAGCTTTGATCATGTCTGGGAGCAGACTGGCGCTCATGGCGAGGAGGCTTCGGAAACGCTACAGCTTAGTAGCACGCACAGTATTGCAGGTACGCTCACTCATCAACCCCTTTCAAGGTCCAATACTCTTGTCACAGACGCCGATTTACTAACCAACATACAGACGCCACCGAACAACTCACCAAAGCCCTCTCCCTCCAGCCCCTGGACGGCACAGACGTCGCCATTTCAACAAGCACACATACCCTCAAACTCTACGGCAAGACGCTGGGCGGCGGCAAAGTGGCGGCCCTTGTCAAGATGGCGTACTCGGCACGAAGTGGCGTGACGACGAAGATCACGGTCAGAAGCGAGGAGGAAGGTGTTGCGGCTTTGGTCGTTGGGAGTGTTTCGTAGCGGGTGTTGCTCAAAGGGGCTGTATGCTTCCCAGTGGGGCTCATCGCTACGAAGAAAGCATTGTCAAGTTTTTCACACGATTATCATGTCATGCTCTCTCCCTCTCTCATCTCCCTCGTCTCGCTGTAATATTGTTGCCGAAACGGCGCGGAGATTTTGTGATTGGGCGGTAGAGAATATACACCAATCGGCAGCTCGACTCCTTGCGTACGTTGCTCGGCAATCTCCTAGTATCAATGCGAGGGAGATAGGTCAGTTAGTCGACAGCATGATTACTCGAAGTGGGTGGTGATTCTTTGCCTCTTTCCAGATATCTCGGTACCTACTTTAGGTAGGTCGTATCTCAACTTCGGTACACTAAGCTCACTAGAACCGCCTCTGCCGAAACAGGGTCCAATATGAGTCAACCACTTCTTTGACCGTATACTCTCTCTTGTGACCCTCTCGTTCTCGTTGCACACAACTACCACCCATCAACTTCCCGCAACCCCTCACCCAAATGAGATACACCCGCGACCAGAAAGCCAAAGCCCGCCTCGAGGCCCAAGCCCAACTCTCCGCCTCCCAAGCCGCCCCAGAGCAGACAAACATCCCCACCTCCCCCAACGACCCACCCGCCATCCCCCCCAACGACCAAACCCCCATCTTCTTCCACCGCGAATACTCCCCCCCCTACGGCTTCCTCTCCCAATGGTTCCTCTCCCCCTTCCACGACCCCGCCACCGCCACAACCTACAACTGCGCCGAGCAACGCATGATGCACGCCAAAGCCCTCCTCTGCTCTGACACCGCCACCGCGCGCGCGATCCTCACCTCCACTAGCCCCGGAGAGCAGAAATCGTTGGGGAGGAAGGTGAAGGGGTGGAAGGCGAAGGCGAAGGAGTGGGAGAGACTGAAGTTCGAAGTTGTGGTAGAGGGGAATTGGCTGAAGTTTGAGAAGGGGGAAGGGTGGTTGAGGGAGAGGTTGCTGGCGACGGGGGAGAGGGAGCTGGTGGAGGCGAGTCCGGGGGATAGGGTGTGGGGGGTGGAGTTTGAAGCGGGGGAGGCGGAGGGGAGGAGGGGGGAGTGGGGGATGAATTTGCTGGGGAAGGCGTTGATGACTGTGAGGGAGAGGATTAGGGGGGGTGAGGTAGATGGCTAAAGTGATGACAGATGGCCAGGGGGACGGAGTGGAAGGGTTCGTCCGCCTTCCTTCGATTAGGGAAACGGTAAGCGATGTGGAATCTCTGCATATCTTTCGTATCCCAATCATACTGGCCCCCGTCTGCGCAGCCCCTGCAGAGAGCGAGACAGAGCAAGGCTATGCCGTCGATAGCGACACCGGCCCAACATCATGTTACAGGAATTCTCTAGTCGGGACTATGGCTGAAGCCAGGCCGCCGCTCTCAAGGCTCCTGAAGGCTATCGTTGGTGGTCTTTGTAATTAGGGAATGCTCTGACCTGGGAAGAGTACATCGATTTTTCAATCCTCAGGCATAGTGAATATTTGGTCGAGAGAGGAATAAGAAGGCTTGAGATATCGCACTGCATCGCAGCTAAAGGAACAGCTGCGATCGTAAACCAATCGTTGATGCTCAGACAAGATTGTCGGTCATTCGAAGTCGCAGAGCTGCCAATGAGCTCAAAATATATCTTGCAATGAAACGGTAATCAGACCCTTTGCTAAACAAACGTAATCGCAATTCTCACATCTCGGATCATGGCAAGTGTAGGTCGAACAGTACCATCCTCGGACTTTGCCGATGCTTGCAAAGTGAGGGACGTCCGGGAGCGCCGAATGCAGCACTGCTGTATGCTTTGGTAGATCTGCCTCGCCTTCGGTACAGTGGAAAGAAGAGTCCAGGCAGATCGAGAGGTCGCCAGATATCCAGTTTTCTATGGATGGATGAACGACCTGAATATTTGGTCCTCAATAACCATCCTCCTACGCTGCACTTAGCAGCGAGTGATAGACTAAGGCTCTGGGATCCCCATTTGTTGGCGTAAGAAGGCCTCTAATCCCTCCACCGGCAAGGGCTCCACGGGTTGACTCTGTTGAGACAGTGGTTCATAGGCGTCGTAAAGCTTGAGCCTTATATCTTTGAGACCCTTGATTTTCCTTAATGGCAGGATCCAGTGTGGCCTATTCCATTCCAGTTCGTGTATGGCGTCCATTGACAGCGAATGCGGTACAGAACGTATGTTGGTGACCTCAGCATACTCGATGGATTGCTGCTCGACCAAGTCGCGAGGAAGCCATATCTCCAAACTTTCCAGAGGAGCATCCGATTTCATGATTCGGGTGAGTCTGCCACACATATCTACCCAAAGCGACATCGGATCGCCTATTACGTCGAAGTAATGCTCATTCTGGGGCTGATAGCATAGGATAAGTCGTTTCCGAGAAGCAATGGCTCTGTCGCAAAGCACCGTCTCCAGCGTCGTGTCTTGGATCCGTTGTCCCTCATATCGAAAGTACCAAGTCCCGGGCAATTCGTAGACGATTGTCAACTCAGTCAGACGCAAGCGTGAGCGCATTAGTTTCCATATCTCCCATCTGTGTGAAATATCTCTGACCATAATATTTGGGTCTATCGAGGATATGTACCAGGTTGCGCGACGCAGCCATTCTCGGATTGAGGCAGGTGTGCATTTCAAGCGGTCTATGGGAGCATATTCGTCAACATCCTCTCGTAATTCGAGGACATATGTGGCCTGAAGTGGCGGCAGGACTTCGATGTGAATCGTGCGGCAGGTTTCGTACAGAGATAGCAAGTCCCGTGAAGTCAGGTACCTGTGAATCTGGTCACGAAGCTCGCGGGGCAGTCCTAGATATGTCAATTCCGGCTGCGCCATGCTTATCTCGGTTTCGACGATTAGGATGCTCCAATAGCCATATGGTAGGACACTGCTTCGAGTTTCCAGTGAGATCTCGCGAACACCCGACAGACTGGAGCCGCCGAGTCAGCGGGACCCGACATCCCCAAATTCTTGCGCATCTGTAGCCGAGCATTCGGAGCGTAGGAAAATGGGAGCGTGCGATAATGATTAGAGTCTCTAGTATTCGTATGGGATTTTATTTGACAGGATTATAGATCTACGATCGGAAGAACGGCGACAAATCCCAGTTCCAAGGGTGCCATGAATGGGCCACTGTGGGCTACAAACATGTAGGCGGCCCCTACTACGAAGCAGATCTCTCCAGAAATGCTGAGACGCATACTACGAACAGCTTCTGTTGCACTCTTATTTTATTATTTGCGGTTACTCAAAAGAGGCGTGCCTGGGGGCTGATTTTCATGGCTTTGTCCCACCACGAATGGCGAATTATGACAGCAGCACTTCACCCGTCTGGCCGAGAGTCCCAAGACGGAATGCACGTAATCGTAGTACCTCGAGTGTATCCACCAATAGCATACAGCATGTGAACCCAACAGCTCCACCATATACTCTTCCTGCTGCCACGCGTCAAAGCCGTGCTATGCTGCAATCTCTACCAATTCCCTCCATCGGCTTCGACGATCCCTTCCTGAAAAACGCTCCATTCTACTTCTTCCTGAAGCTGCAACCCTCCGTCAATCTCGCTTTGCCTCCGGTGGGCTGACATAGCACGGTGCTGCATCCGCCACAGATGACGACAGTTTGGGCGTGTGAGAAGACGGTTGTGATGGTGAAGCAGCCGGGGCACTTGACGTCCATGAAGAAGGAGCGGGGCGCGGGAACTAGTGTCTGGAGGATAACGGTCAGCTCGAGTAGGTCAGAGTGGCAGTGGAGGAGGGACAGGCAGGGGCAGATGCAGAAGATGGAGAGGTAGATAGAGATATGTATGTAGATGATGAGTTGAGGGATAAGTAATTCTGGTAGGAAAAGCGGACGTAGTGGATCAGAGTCGAGGCACGCGACCAATAATTCCACGCTGCCTCTTCTCCCATCTTTCAAGTTCCAGAGCACCGTACCTTGAGCTTGTGCTTTCTCGCCTCAGCCGCCGGACTTGGATTTAGGAGATCAACTGCGAGAACCTGTCCAGATCACACATTAGCACCTATCTCCCCTCACTGCGCTCCCGCCGTTGCCACCAGGATCTGCTCACCATTGTTGCAGCTGTGTACTGGGAATGATCCTTTGGCCTTGCAGTATCTGATCACTTGGTGTGTCTGGTAGCGGCCTTCAATTGTAGCAGGCTAGAAAGCGTGGTAGAGACAGGGAGCGTTTGGTTGTTGTAATTGACGACCATCTGGTGATGAGTCAAGAATCTCAAAGTGGATCGGAGCAACGCTAGGCATTATGCAGCTAGCGGAGAAAAAAAGGGTCAAGCCCTACTCCAGCCCCACTTGGGCGGCAGGAGACGAGAGTTTTCGAAATTTGAAACTAGCATTTCTCCTAAGCGTACTTTGCTAATTTCATCATCCACTCAAGCCTAACGGTCTACACTCAATTCGGTAGCAGAGCTGTATAAATGAACATCCAAAGGGCTTAAAGTATAAGGTCCGTTTTCGAGTGCCAACTTTTGATATCACTCAGATCTATCGATTATCGACCTGCTATAATTGCCTCAGTAGTTAGACCCTATGACATAATTATTGTAAGCGTGCGTTGTTTGCGTGACAACGTAAATGTAATGCGATGCGAAGCTAGACTGATCGTCGGGTCGAGTTATGATACCACCCCTCTGGCCCGACCCGGCGTCAAGACCGAGTCGTGACGATTTTTTGAAATCGAATCGCTCAAAGTAGTTTAGCGCGAAGCGCGCTAAACTACTTATAGTAATCGACTAGAAAACTACTTTGAGCGATTCGATTCTTCGAATTTTTTTGGACCTAAGTCTTGGCATTTGCACGTGGCATTTTCGAGTTAACGCGACCAGTCTAATTATTGTACGCGGGCGCTAGTTTTTAGTGCATTGTTGATTAAAGAAGTGTTGCTTCGCATAGACTAGTCGCGTTGACCCAAAAATGTCACGTACAAATGGCAAGACTTGGGTCAAAAAAAATTCGAAAAATCGAATCGCTTAAAGTAGTTTAGTCGATTACTATAAGTAGTTTAGCGCGCTTCGCGCTAAACTACTTTGAGCGATTCGATTTCAAAAAATCGTTACGATTCAATCTTGGCGTCGAGTCGAGCTAGAGAGGTGATATCATAATCTAGTTCGACGATTAGTCTAGATCTAAGGACAAAACTCTATATCTTAATATTTAGAATGTAATTCTCTTCTATCTTAATTTCTAATCTTGTTTTTTTTTAATCGTGCATTTTGCAAATCAACTTTTCTACATCAATTAGCTATTATATCTTAGTTATTTAATTAATTGATAATTAAACGATTACTTGCCAATGTTAGATTATTTTATCGTTTATTTCTTATTTAATCTAAATCTTGTAATAAGTATTAGAAGAAGAACGACGACTTTAAAGACTATTGCAAAGAACGTTATTGTCAATATATGCAACTCTTACAAGTCTTTAAAAAGAAAATCTTGCGCAAAAACATTGTTGTCGTCTACTAATGCTAGATTGTTGCTATCTTCTTCTACTTATACATCTTTTATATTGTTGACAATAGCTTCAAAGCTAGCGACAATGTTTTACACAATATATTGAAACGTTTAATACGACAACGTTCTTATTTGACAAATCATAAAGTTCTTAATTATCTTTAACTATTATTAGATTAACGTCGTTTACATTTAAAAGCTAGACTCGAAAGCTAGTAGTTGCAATATTGTTTAACACTCTTGTATTATTATGCTTCGATCGAACTTCTCTAAGAAAATTGCAGAGTCTTCAATTAATAAGTCGAAAGAGTTTTAGAAACTTTATAAAATTGTTGTTCAATAAATAAAAGACAAAAGAAAGAGTATATAGATTGATATTACTATTAGATACAAAAGCAAATCTAATAAAAAGTCGTTTAATACGTTGTCAAAGTCTTCTACTAAATCAATTGATAAAGTTACAAAATTGAACTTTATTAACAAGAAAATTACGTTGTTGTTAAAAAACAAGCTTTGCAATAAAAAACAAGCAAAAAAAGATACAAAAGAAAAGCAAAAGCAAGATAAAATAACTATCGCAAGAGCTATACTAAAAGCAAAGAAACAAAAGACACTTAATAAAGAAATAGACAAAAACAAATACAATTTAATAAAGCGATAAATATGCGATATAGTTTGCTTTACAAACAATATATCGCATTATTGCTAAATTTTCTACAAGATTAATAACAAGCATTTCTTGCTTAATACAAACTATATATCACAATAAAATCAAGAAATATCGCTTCAAGCTACAATTAAGAAATTTTTTAATACTTTAAAAGACAAATTATATGCGATAGCAATAACGATCAAAAATAAGTAGAAGAAATTGCGAAAAGATTTAGATTCTAATTAAAAACTAATTAGTAAAGACTCTTAGAAAACGTTTTTCTCAACAATATTTCTAATGTTTGCGCAAATATTATTGTTAATTGCAACGACAACTATATAAGCTTTAAAACTATATAGAGTTTACGAATCTTTATCGACAATATATAACGCATAATCGTATATATTGTCTATTTATTAACAAGCAAAAAAGTCTTTATAAATAATGTAGTTATCAAAGAGATTCTATTATAAATACGACAATTATAGTTAAGATTTGCTATCTTCTTACTATCTCTACAATAATTATTTATTATCTAATTATTATTTTGAACATCTACTATCTTGTTAGCACTTATTGTATTATTATTAATTAGAGTCTTTGCTACTCTCGAAGTCAATAACAATTAGAAGTCGATTTATAGTTGTAGAAGAAAATTTATTGTCGAAATCGCGAAGCAATTTTATACAAGTATTGTTAAAAAATATCTTAAAGCTTCTTCTAGAGTATTTCGAGTAGCAACTAAGACAAAATTGTTCAAAGATCGTAAATATCGAATACGCGTATAAAAAATTATATAACAAACTTTACTCTTTAGAGCAAATAAGCAAATTCGAAGCATTTGATTAAAGAAAGTACGAGATATAGAAAGAACTCGAATTTCGTCTAAAAAAATAAATTAAGAATTTCTTAATAAAGCGCAAAGATAATAAAGAAAATATAAATAGAGAAGATGCAAGTAAAAATAATAGCGACAATAGACTAAACACATTTGTAGAGACAACGTTTGTACTTCAAAACTTTACTTATAATTAATATATATATATAATTAGAAATGCAAGAGAAGCATGCAATTAAAAAGAATAATATTAGATACAAATATAGACAAAAATCGATCTAGAGAGAATCTTTCTTGATAATTTTTTTTACAATATTCTTCTAAAGAGAGCTCTTAAGATATAGTTATTATAATAGATATATTATTGCCAAATGTATAGATCTTCTTAGCTCTTTCTCTATGTTAACAAACAATCTAATAATTGATTTATCAAAGTTGAATTAGTTGTCTAATTCGATTTTAAATTAATCGTTTTATTATATACTAATTTCTATATATCTAAAGTGATATTTGACAAGAATATTGCTATTGTAAACGTTTCTCGCTAAGTGTATAAACTTTGCAAAGAATTTCTTGTCTTTATAGATTTTGTAATATCGTTTTATTTACCTTTTAAGCACAAAAAAGAATTTCTCGATAGAATTATAGTCGAGTAAGTAGAGAGGAAAATAGATAACGCAAACGTCTTGTATTTTATATATTCTTTTAACTATCTATTGCTCGAGCATCTAATTAGCAAATAGATAGCAAAGAAGCATTTTAAAGCTTACTAAATAAATATATACTAAAGTATTGTCTACAATTAGTACAAATCTAGAATCTAGATAAAAATTGTATTGCAAAAGTATTTTGTTTGTTAAAAAAATACTCAAAGCAAGAGTTTTCTATTGATTCTTAATATATATAATAAATTATAATATTGTTTATAGTATAGATTGACAAGATACTATATCTTTCTAAACGTCTAATTAACAATATCGCTTGCAATATAATATTGTAGAAGAACTATTTATGCTTGCGATAACATGTATGCTTATTAACAACAAATTTATTTATATAGCAAGTCTAATTTTAAGAATCGAAAAGCTCTAATATTTTAAGCATATAATTGTTGCGAACTAATTGCGAATGCTTTAACATCGTTTTCTAAATAATCTTTTGTCATATTTAATACTTTTTAAGAACTCTAAATATTGTAGATTGCAAACAAAGAATCTTTCAATTATTAAATAGATAAAGAATTATTTTATTCTAATAGACTTAGAAGCAATATTCGAGATAGACTTTTAAATCTAGGTAACCAATTCTCGCACATTCTGTTTCGATAAATACTATACCCATTTTTCGATAATTGCATATCTAATGAGATAGACCAATCTTTTTGATGTAATATCATCAAGTTTGTTGAATCTTTCTATCGATGTTATAAATTTATTAGATATTTAATTAAATCATTGTTTGCGCATCTCTTCGCGCATCATTTACATTGCTTACTAATCTAAAATATCGTCTAAGAAAGCATCAATTTCTAACTTAAATGCATGCAATTTCTTCATGTTTCCTAATCTTTATTCGATCTCTAATTACATCTTTATTGAAGCTTCAAATAGAATTTATCTAAACGTCTTGTTAAGAGATCAAATCGATCTCTTAAAACATGCATTTACCATCGAGATTGCATCTATTTTAGACGATAAACAAATAATTTTCTCTTGTTCTTCTTAATTATCTCGATTATATATTTAATTATTATTAGAATCAACATTATTATTGTTGTTTGCATCAAATTTGTTATCGTCATCGATCTATATAATTGTCTTGATAATCGCAAAGATTGTAGAAACTACAAAAATCGTTGTCGTTCTCTTCGTCGCTCTTCTTGTCGTCTATTTAATAATTATATCTCTTATATCTTCGTAAATCTTCTTTATATTCTTATTAAAGATCTATATATTCGCATCTATTGTAACAACAATGTTGACTTCAAGCCTCTTTTGCTTTTCTTGTTTAACTTTGTCGCGATTATTATCTTTTCTAATTGCGCATTTGCTATCGCGCGAGACTTTAATAATTGCGTCGACGTGCTCAAAGTCAAAGAAATTTCTTCTAATAGACTTCGTCTTCGTCTTTTTCGTTCTAGTTATAGTATCTTTCTTGTTTCTTGTTTCGACGAAACGTTCTTTAACTTTAGTGATGCAAAATTGATTAATATCTAATAGATCAACATCGTCTTTAATAAGCTTCGCAATCAACTTAGAAGCTTCAAAACTAAATCGTTAAATTAAATTGTTAATTTACAAATCGCGTATAATGTTGTTAATGTTAAAAAGAAATTAAAATGAATCTAAGTTGATGTTAAGATTCTTTATTAATTTTAATAACTTTGCAATTGCTTTATCGATTGCTAACAGATTTGATATAAAGTTTATTATCAATAAATTAGAAGACTTTGTAAAATATTAATGCGAATTTACATCGCTTATTAGTATGCGTTCTAAATTATTATTTATCTTCTTTATTCTAGTCTTGATTGCATAATTGCAAAATAGTCTTATCATTTTAGTAAATATCTTTGTACATAAAGACAAAAAATTCTTCGTCGTCGTCTTAATTAATCGCTTGTATTGATCAAAAATTATTCAAAGAATATGCGAAGTAACTTAATCGATTAGATTTCGAAATACTACATGTAAAAAGACGTACGAAATGCTTCTCTTTGTCTTCGCAAGATTAATGCGATAAATTTCTAATTAATTTGTTAACATAATTGCTATGCGATCTACTATCGTTAATAGATTATTAATAGAAAACTTTAGATTGCTCTTTAAGACTCGATGCATGTCTTTTACACGAGAGATAATAATAATATTGTAGTGTCTAAGCTTATTAGTTTTAGACTAATCGCGTCGATTCGAGAAATCGATTTCGATTTAAGAAATCGAATCGAATCTTAACGATTTAATTCGATTCGAATCGAAAGTCTTGACATTTTAATTTCTAAAATTAAAATTAACAATTTAATTCAATTTTAAACTTGAAATCGAAAATCGAATCGAAAAGTCGAATTGAATCGCCAAAACTTAGTATTAGTATAAAGAAATTCTAAAATAAATAATAGAAAATTATGTTTTATTTTATAATTTTTCAATATAAAATTATCTAATAATGCATTATAATAATGCATTTAAGCTATCTAGATAGCTAAAGTCATTTTATTGACTTAACTTTTTTAGTTAAAGAGTTCGACAATCTTGTTTTGCATAATCTTGTTAAAGATTGTAAAAAAATAATAATTATTGTATCTTAAGAAGAATTTGAACTCTCAATCTTTCAACTCGCGATAACAATGACACAATATTTACGATAAAATCAATAAGAGCATAGTAATGCTCTTGATAACATCATTATAAATGTTGTGTCACTATTATTGAAAGTTGAAACGCTTTATTACTAAGCTATTAAGACTTTGATATTTGAGCATACTTTATTTAAAAATATATAAAAAACTAATAACTTTAAAGCAATAGCATAATTCTTAAAAAATTAAATACATTATCCGAAAAATTGACTCGAATTGTCAAAACATTAGTTTCATTATAAATTATAATTAATTAGTTTTAAATTTTAAATTTAATAATGCAATATAGTAATGCAATATAGTAATGCAATGTGATAATGCATTATAATATTAATTCGTAATAATAAGCTCTCTAAGCTAAGTGTGTAAAGTCATTAATTCAAAATCTTAATAATCTCGTTCGTTGTACTATCATTTTGAACAATTTGATTCAAGTCGCTTTCGATTTCGTTGTTATTCTTGTTGTCACAATCTTGATCTTCATCGTTCGCATTCCTTTCTTTGTTATCATTATTCACATTAGTGACTTCATAGTAGTTATAACTTAGCGTTTTAGCATTTTCTTAAGTTATATGTCGAATTTTTTAATCATTATTATTCTTTTTAACAACATCGTCAAAATTCTCTATTTTAACATCGATAAAATTAGGAATTTTTCTCTCTTTCGCATTTTTCGATGACGCGAATTTCTTAACAAAGTTGCTATACAAATTGAAAGAATCGACGTCATTAACTCTTTTCAAATTATTTGAATTATTATAATAAATAACTCGTTGTTAAATGATTTTCACAATTGATTTTATAAATGTCAAGAAACTTTCATTAATATTAAATTTATTGTCGATGCTTAATTGCAATATTGATTAGCTTAAATGTAAAAAACAAATAATGCATTTAAATGATGCATACATTTTTAAAAAAACATTATTATTACATTTGTATTCTCACGCATTGTTTGCGCTTCTTAAGTGACTTTAAGTCGCTCTATCTTTTCGATCGTAAACTTTTTCTTTGCTTTTTGTCTAAATTGATTTTTAAAGCATTGTGCTATTAAGCTATTAGCATTGTGTGTTTTATTGCATTACTTAAATGCATTACTATAAATGTCTTAATTAATTCGATGCTTATTAATTTTATTTTTAATATTGTTCTTCGTGATTTTACGATTCGATAAAGAAGCGTTTATTTAAATAGACGTTTCACGCAATTTCTTAGCGCAAATTAAGATAATCTTGCGATCGTTACTTTGTTTTCGATATAACTTCTTCTTATTATTATTTTATTCTTGCGTGCAATTGCGACTTGCGATGCTTTTTGAGTTAACTAATAGTAATTTCATTGTCTATGCGATTTCTTAGCTTAGTTTACTAGTAGTGCATATAGATAATGCAATCGTATACTAAATTATAAGTATATCTTAATATTTAGTAGAGTGCAATAAGATTTAAAATGTAAAAAAGTTTCAAAAATCAATAAGATTATAAATAAGATGTTAAGAGATAATTTTATAAATTAAAGTAAAAATTATATGCGTTAGAGTTAGAATTATTTCTTATTTCTACTTTTACTTAATTTGAATTTTTTACTTAATATAATTATCATTTCTTTACATTAACGTTTATTTGATTTTATCAATAAGTAATGCAAGTTCATTTACGTTAACTTCTTTATCATTTATTTCACGTAATCTTGTCGTTGATCGTTAATTTAAGCTTCTATTTTTACGCGATTTTTAACGCGATATTTGACGCGTCTTTATCGATAAAAATTCTAAAAATTATCGCGCTTTTCTTCATAACTTCTTAAGTACACATTAATTTATTTTAATTAATATTATTATTTTCGATGACTTGCACAAAGCAAACAAGTAATGTATGCGAATAATGCAATACGTCTTGTTTATAACTAACAAACTTAATTTGCTAATTCGAAAGTTCGCTTCGAAATTCTCTCGCGATAAAATAATTTCTTGTGATCAATTTAAACAAAACGAAATAAATAGTGATAAAGACAAATGTGTCGAAGACAAAAGTGTTAAAAAAAAGAGTATTTGTAGTGTTAACGTAAACAAAATAATGCGAACAAGTAATGCATTTTCAACCAATATACTTAATGTTTTACGATAAAAAGAGCGAAAATAAAAGTCTAAAATTGTCGCACTTCGAAAGATCAAAAAATATTAAAAGTTCATCAACTTTCTTATTTCTAAGCGCTTATTTCAACGTTTAATTCGCGAAATACTATACGACAAAACTCAAAATTACGATCGTAAAAAGAGCGAATATCGAATTTAGAATTCGATTTTAAACGCATTTTAAGAAGTCGCAAAAACGTGTATGTGCATCTTCTTCTTTAATAAGTAAATCATTTTGTTGCATTATCATTGTAATTACAAAATTTAATTAATATTTCACTCTATATAGACTTGAATCTTGCGACAATTTATGTTAAACGCGTGACGATTTAACTTAAGAATTGTTAATTCATTAAGCGTTTAATGAAGCAATTTGATCTTTTTTAATAGTAAAAATTCTAGAATGATTCTATGTTTTTTTTTAAACAATCATAATATATTCTTTGTGCTAATTGTGAGTCAAATCTTCGAAATTTAACTATTAATAATTTTTTTCTAGTAATCAAAGTTATTAAATGCATTATCTTTTTACATTATTACGAATAAAACTTGCTTGTTTATGTTATAATTGTAGATGCGATGTCTTTAATAATATAATACGTCTATTAATAAATCTAATTTAGAACAATCTCGAATTTCATTCGAAAAAAATCTTTTCTTTGTTTATCGTTTAATTATTATTCTTTTCTTTGCGATATATGTTTTATGATTTGACAACAATTTTCTTTAAGTTTAAATTCATAATACAATTATAATACTTAATCATTATAATTTGTTCGATTGTTTACGAACTTATTTGAGATCGATTTTATCAACACACTCTTCAAATAAAACTAAAAGTTCGTTCAATATTTATTGATAACATTAGACATGAAAGCACATCTTAAGTTATTTGCGTTAATTTAAGAAAATTCGAAGCATTGTCTTTTTAATACTTTTAAGTTAAATATTTATTCTTTATAATATTAGTTCGAAGATATCGATCGTCTTCACTTTGAGTCGAACGAAAGCGTTAAGACTATCGAAGTAAGAATCTCGCAACAATCGCAACAAATTACAAAAGTGTTAGAAAAAAATCACATGCATTATTATATTGTATTATCTTTTTAACGATATTTGCTCTTTGTGCTTTTAATCTTAAATTAGCAATTAAATTGTAATAACGTCGAAAATAGATATTGAATTTGATCTTGTATTTTGTCTCGTAATTGATAACATTATTATTATTTTTCTTATTTTATATCTTGTAAAGATTTAAATTTTGCGTAGAATTCAACATGTTAACAAAATTGTATAATGTGTTATCAAATTCTTTTGTTTTCAAATAATATTTTGCAAGCTTTGTTGAAATTTTATTGCAAACTCTTGTTACGATTTTTGTCAAAGAACAAACATTAATTTCAATTGTTTTCTTTAGATGTTCAAGATAATTAAATATCGCATCAAATATTCGAAATCTTAAATAAATTTCTATATTAGTTGTTCGTAAAACTATAAGAGTGCATTCGTAGAAAAAATTCAATATATTGTCAACAAGTAAAATTAATTGTTACTCGCTTTCGTCTAGTTTAATTTGTTATATTTTTTAATTTTAAAAGTATTTCTTTATTTAAAGATTAATAAAATCGCGTAATTGATACGTACGACGAAGCATTAAATAAATAGAGTTTCAACCAATACGAATATCTTGTACTAGTTTTCGTAATTTTTTTTCGATTTGCTTCTAAAAGACTTTGAAGCGAAGCAAACGTTAAGTTAAGTCATTAATAACAATTGTAAAAGCGCAAATCTAAATAAAATTTAGCAAATGCATTATCTTTTTGCATTATTACAAAAAAAAAATCTTTTTAATTACAACAAACAAGTTTGTACTTCTTGCAATATTCTAAATTTGTGCATTTCTTAATTGCACAACAACATTGTTAATTATTGCTTTTAAATTTAAAGTCGCAATAAAATCTTAAGTCATTAAATTAATAATATAAGTTAAATAAGAAATAAAGTTTTGCTATTTGTTTCATTGAAATTTTTGTCAATTTAAAACTTTTTCAAATTCGTCTTTTAGAGTGTTATTATTGCTCGCGTTATTAGTAACGACATCAAGAAGTTTGTCTTTAATTCTAAAAAACTTCAAAATCTTTATAAGCTTTAACATTAATTAACGATCTATATGTCCGATATTAAGAGAAATAAATTTAATAAGATGTTCGCGAAATTAAAATGCGATATTAACTTAATATATTAACACTTCTAAGTAGACAACTTTTTGAGAATTAAATTATGCGTTTAAAGCAATAAAGACACGCTAAGCATCTCTAAGATTTATCTTAATTTTTTTACGAATTTGATCGAAATTCGAAAGAATTGTTTTCGATAATTTCGTGCGATTTAGAAGCACTAACTTTGATTGAAGCATTTCTAATAGCTTTCGAAAATAAAAATTATTAATAATTCGAAAAAATAAATGTAAATTAATAAAAGTTTTACATAGTTGATCTTTTCAATCATCTTAAACAAAGAAGAACGACAAATTGTTATAATTTTTCTTCTAATAATATGTTAGTTTTGCATTATTTATTTGCATTATTAACTATGATTTACGCGATTAAAGACTAGATCGATCGCGATTTGCGATCTAGACCTTTTTCGCTTTAAGCAAAAGATAGATTGAAGATATTTCTTTATATTTGTTGTGCTTAAATGATTGTAAACAATAGAATAATTCAAAAGCTTATGACAATTTTTACAAATAATCTTAGAAAAACTCTTTACAATCGAAATTACTTAAACAAATTTGTTTCAAAGCTTAGATTGTGCTTTTGTATTAATCTTTTTTGCTTAACGTGAATTAACAAGTCTTGATTAAGTTTTATTTAAAATACTCTCGTTAATTGCAATTTATAATTATTATTTTTGAAATTAAATGTTAATATTTAAACTTTATTCGATATACTCGTTTTTCTCTCTTAATATAAGCAACGAAAAATTGTTTCTAACTTTGTTCAATATTTCGTAAAGAATTCTTTTTTTATTATCGAAAGTAAAATTGAAAAAATTTTAATCAAATTGATTCGCGAATTGATTAGAACGTAAACTACTAAATAACGAGTTGCGCGAAATAGATTCGCGAAAATTATTTTCAATTAAAAATAATAATTGATTTAAAGCTTTTAAAGAATTAAATATGTTGCAAACAAAAATAATAAAAACAATATTTTTAATTAATGTATAGAGAATCTCTTCAAAATAAAAAAGTAATGCAAAATAATAATGCAAGTAACAATTAAGTCAAGCAAATTATCATAGAATAAAGTGTAGTTGTAAACTCGAAAATGTTAAGACAATCTCTCTAAAATAGAAGAGTAATGCAAAATGATAATGCAAGCAATAATCAATTCAAATAGATTATCATATAATAATATAAACAAGTTTGATTGTAATCCCGAAGTATATCAAACTATACTCTAGTCAAAATTTCATAGTTATAATGACATAAGTCTAAAAATAGTAATTTTTGACATAATGACGTGATTTTCGATTTCTTAACAATTCGATTCGATTTTAATTTTTGAAATCAAAAATCGACTCGATTCGATTCGAGTCGATTTCAAAATAGTTGAAATCGAATCGATTTTCGATTCGATTTCTAAAGTTGAATCGTCGATTTGATTCGATTCCAAAGTTGGGACCAAATATTAAATCGACGATCAATCTAAAGATAATTAAGATAGAACTTTGAAGATTTCGCGCAATTCGAATCTAATCAATTTTTATTCGATCAATTCTAAAAATTAATTCTAGGACTACATGTGCAATTATCGAAAATGAATGTAATATTTATCGAAACAAGATGTGCGAGAACTAGCTACCTAAATCTATCGTTATAATAATAGTAACAAGAGATTGTCAATCTTTCGCGATTAGATTCTTTGACGTCGAGTAATATTTATAAGTATTGATTTTGTTCTTGATGTGTTTGATGCTTCTAATATTGTTGTCTTCGACAAAACTAATAGTGTTATTGTTGCGATCGTTGATAAGATGCTACAAAATTTGATTCTTTTGAACAAACGAAAGATAAACTTTAGACAAGTTTATAACGTCGACAACAACAATAAGAAGAACAAAATCAAGAGCAATATATATAGTTTTAATACTATCTTAATTAGATATTTGCAAACAATAATAAAATTAATAGATGCAAAAAGATCGATTTGCAAGTTGCACAATTTAAAAAAAAGAGATTCGAAAATTTAGATAGAAGAAAATTACTTTCTAAATATTAAGATAATCTAATTAAAACTTGTTCGAGCGCAATTTTTAACAACTTAACAACTTAAGAATTTAACAACTTAACGTAATACAATACTAAAGATTGATTTAAGTCTCTTATCTATTAGTGCTTTTTAATGCACAAGTTCTACTCTTTTAGTGCAATGCTTAGTGTATAGTGCAAACAATATATATCGCAAAGCATTTAATAGACGAGCGATATATATCGCAAAGCACTTGAAAAAGCACATTTAAGACAGCAACAATATCACATTACAATTATATTGCGCACAATTAACATAAAGTCTTCTTTAATATTATAACTAGCTTCGAGCAAAGTAAACAAGTTATTAAATATGTGGTTGTTGCATAATTGTACGTCAAATTTGTAATAAAACTTAAACTTTTTTGCTTTGATGCTAGCACAACTACATAGCATACTATTACATAATATACTAATTGTTACTTAACAAAGCATATTAAAATCTAGTGACAAACGTAGCTCAATTGGTATAAACTGTTGTGATTGGATTACTATTGCACGACAAATATAGAATTGTGGATGTTAAAAACCTAGTGTAAGTGTTTTTGATGTGTTATTACCAAAGTTAATGTTAGAATGCCCGAAAATCGGAGTTTCGCCCTCAGACCTAATGCAAAAAAAAATATCTTACTGAAAGTGGCATCTTACTGGATTTGGCACTAGTACGCGGTTTAGTGTCAATGCAGAATAAGCATTAGGTCTGAGTACTGAGGCAACTGCTATGACTACAAATCCCAGACGGCAAAGAAAAGGTGACTACTGTACGTCACGCTCTAGAGATTTACCGTCAAAAACCAATGAAAAAACCGGAGATGCAAACCACCGCCACTGTCCCTTTGCACCTGCGCTGAACTTTACGGGTCATACGGCATTACCTCATTACTCAGACAGCATAGAGCTCTAATTTATATCCACGTCGTACCAACTCTGCATTTGTGGACTAGGGAGCCCCTGGAATCTCTCCACTTCCTTGACCATGCTCTGGAAGAACATCGTCCGAACAGGCGAGCTTTGAGGTCCTGGCCATTCATTGTCCCAGCTAAAAAGAGTAGGAGCCACTGGCTTAACCTTCGTAGAAGCTTGGACAGGATCCAGGTCAATGTTGCGCACGCTGACCGGATAGGTATTCGCTCGCCGGTCGTGAGCCTCAACAGTACTTCGTGGTCTAGCCGGTTTGGTAAGGGGTGGGTCAGTATCAAGCCTCGGAAGAGCCTTGAGTCTCAAGCTGATACGCTCTGGGACAGGTGTGCAATCCAGCGGAATAGTAACGAACGGGACACCTAGCCAGGCGTGTTGACGCACCAACAATGGACGTCGGGCATCATTGACTGGCTTCCCCTGTTCAGCTTTCGTACCTCCGGGGACAAATATCCAAGTTGGCTGCTGCCTGCGCACATTGTACCAGGTTTGTCTGAGTTCTGCCGCCTGGTCTTCATCGGCTCGAGGATTTGCCTCCTCGAATCGCTGCACTCTCGAGATCTCATTCATCTCTAAATCGAGACCTTTCGGCTTCTTCCAGTTGCGTCTTTCTCTGATCTTCTTAGCAAGCCACAAGATTGGCGTTAGAAGAAATTTGAGGACCCTACCAATGGCGGCTAGGATTGTTTCGAACACGTACTTGGACCCCATGGCTGGTAAATGCTGCAGCAACCAGTGCTTCCTAGTAGTGCGTTTCGACAAGTAGGCTTTTGGATAGTAGGCAGAGCTACCAGAGCTTTCTTTTAGCGACTTCAGGACACTTGCTTTAATATAGAAGGGGAGCTACCGGCGGCTACCGTCAGAAGCAAGCAAGGATGGCGAAAGATTCTGCAACACATGTGAAGAATTCGCCAGATTTATACCCACGAAGTTTGGGCCAGCGGTCTCAGGAGAACAATGACAATTGTTGCGTCGAAGGGACGCATCAAAGGAGAGGCTTGGTTGACGTGTATTTTCTTTGTCTTTAGACTGCATTCTGTGCGCCTGGGCCCTGGAAGAGGCCACTAATCTACACTTCAGGCCTGGCAACCGAGCACAATCACCTACAGAGGACAGTCGATCCACAGGACGATAGAGTATAAACTAGGTGGGTCCATAACCTTTCGTCGACTAAATGACCTGCGATAAAGGGGCCAGAGGTTCACTTAGCTGAAGTTTCCGTATGTATGGTATTCGACTGCTCCACATCCTGAACTTTCGATCGTCGTCTTACCCCAGCCTTGTCATCTCTTTTGCTACCAAATACTTCTTTGAACTCAGCAATAACATACCAGCGACATCCCAGGTAGTAAGCCACGGCAACAGGTATAAGGACCAGCAAGCCAACAGCGACAACAATGGCAACCAGTGTTCCGACATACATCTTCGAGTGAACTATGAGCGATGTTGGGACGCAATCTTTGGAATACTCGGTCGGCGCGTGCTTCGAAACTTATCGATCCTGCGTAGGCCCAAATGAAAGGCCTAGACCATAGGGGAGGTCAATGCCTTTTCAATAGCCAGACCGCTTCGAGCTTTTTGGGTGCTGGGGCTTTCACATGGATACATAAGGGCAGCTAAGCCCAGCAAGGCCACCGAACCACAATCTCATTGTACTTCAGAAAGTAACGGGCATGAACAGCTCACAAAACCAACAAAGAAGCGGACCACTGCACAGGCTCACAAGCGCATTGTCCCACGTTTCTTTGTCATCCCAAGGGGGCTCCTCGGGTAAAGCATAGCGTACTACGTCCGTTAAGATGATGCAAGCCGCTTTACAGGGAAAGGACGGAGATGACGGATGTGGCCTTCGACCGACCTGTTGGGGGACTAGAAGCACGATCTTCCCATATCACTCATACCCTATGCTCGAAAACACGAAATAACGGACTGTAACAGAGGTATTTGTCACCAAGGGAGCCGTTGCTTACCCTGTATGTTCGCGGGTAAAGTGAACTCGGAGGACAACAGCTACTTTATGTCCTGCCTGAAGTTTCGAAGATGTAGAAGCTACAAAACTTTAGCGCTTGGCATGCTGACTACAGCTGATGTACTCCTTCCGGTTTCCTCCGATCAGGCTACCGTGAGCTGACCATATAATGAGAGGAAATCCCAAGCAGTAAATATCGCATGATTAGACCATAGTACACAGACAAACGCAGACCTGCGGCACAATATGACCGTCATGTATCCCCGAGCAGCTCCCCCTTCCTCCACCCCACCCTTCTCCACCCCAGAATATCACCAACCCCCCTCCCCCCCAGATCTACACCTTTCTCCTCCCAACACAAGCTCAGCAGCCCAAGGTCCGCAAACCCAAAACGGCCGTCATCAGATCAACGCTTAGATAAAGCCTCCGCGTTCAATCCTCCTATGCCAGGCTTCAGCTTCAAGGGATTAGGAGCCAGTCGGACGGTGAAGACCACGGTGCTCATGTGCCTGTCGATTCTGGGGACTATGGAGTTAGTGTTTTGGTTCAAGGTGTTGTGGGTGAGGTTCTATGTTGTAGTGTGGGAAGGGGATGAATTGGTTAATTGAAGGGGGGGATGATGTGAGACCTGTGGCCACTCCCCTCAGCTTCTCTACATAGCGATTTCGATACTTCATTCCGCATTTGGTAAAAGCAATAAATGTGAGACCGAGAGATTCCATAATGACACCCTTCGAGAGAAACGAGAAATTTGGACCAGCAGAATTGAAAAAACGGTTCTGGTATGTAAGGTTTGCAGAGAAGAAACGTAGCTTGATCCCGTCAGACCTGTTAATTGAGCATCATTATCATCAAGATATCAGAGATGAATCTTCTTCGCCTTGCATTGTGGCTCGATGCTCGTAGAAAGCTGCCACACGCCAGCATGAAATGATGCACTCAATCACTTTGTGTTCGCGACAGAGATAATGGACTGAACGAGCAGTAAAGAATATAGTCAATGCATCAAACCGTCGAGGCTTTTGCCCTACTTGAGTAGAGCTCCCAGTCCAAGGTTTTGACAAAGGCTTTTCACTTGAAGTGCGCCTTTTGGGGCTAGAGTCCTCCCAGAAGCCCCATATAATAAGAATATATTTAGAAAATCTGGACAATGCATTCATCGCATCGGGTTTGGTGTAGGGGTTAACATCGTCCGCTTTCACCGGACAGCCCCGGGTTCGAATCCCGGATCCCGAATCGTTTTTATTGGCTCGTTTGAAGCCGCTTAGTCATATAAAGCTCCACCCAGCGGGGTCAGAGCGAAAAGGCGTGGATTGAAGGCAGCTAGATTGCCTGAGATTCACCTTGCTAACATTGGCGGGAGCGCTACAGCGGCTAGATTAGCCGCACATCTCAGTGCCAAGGCCGGGCTCGGCGAACCTTCCCTACGTTCAAAGTCTCCTCTTGGCTACTCTATATTGATTCATGAGAGTGCATAATCGTACCTCATACTTCATGTCGACCGCATAACTGAAGCGCTTGACATTGTTAGGATGAGCTTGAAGCGCAAAGATCGACCGTATACAGCTTCGGATAGCAAGCGGCTTCGATCATCGGCCTTCGGAGGTGACGAAGATAGCTCGAGCAGGGCGCCCCGACCCAAGGTTGATCCCACGTACGGTCAGAGAGGCGCATTTCCTGATATAGAGATCGAGGGAGACGAAGCGCTTTCCTATGGACCAGCTAGTGACGGCCTTGAATATCTGCGCATGGTCAGGTAAGCTCCACCTGACACCGTCTCTACCGGCGTTGGCTGAATTATTCCTTTCATGCAGGCGCAGCGGTCATGCTGACCCTTGAGCTTCCGTAGATCTGAAGCCAAAACTGTTCCTACCTTGCTCATCGCCCCTTCGACCTTGAACGACAAGTCAGACCAGTCCCCTAGCGACCCCCTAGGATACTATGCCGATGGCGCCTACAGTGCGGCTCCAAGACCGACGAATGGCGGCGCGGCCGAGCATGGAGGTGACGAGGACACAGACCCGCAAGAAGCCTACTACGCATCTCTTCTCGCACGGTTTGAAGACCTCTCTACACGTCTCCAAAGCCCTCCGCCCGCCGACCTAATTTCTCTATCCGTCGGGAATGCTGCCCAAGCTCTGAATACGGGGTACAACAGCAGATGGCGCGGTACTCTCAACACGCAGCCTAGCATGGTGCTTATCAGCCTGCTATCGCAAGAGACCATTCTACAGGGTCTGCGAATGCTTGAGACGCGGCTCACGACAGAACGATTGAGTGAGAGACAGAGCCTAGGGCTCTGGATATGGGGCCTGTTGGCTAAGTGTCGAGATGCTGGACAGATGGGCAGTGAGGAGATAGGCATACTGAGAGACTTGGGCAAGAAAGCTATCTGGCTGCTGCGAGTGATGAAGGCTGGTTCGCAACGAGTGGAGGATGATAAGGGGAGTCATATGGACAGTGGTTCCGAGTTCGATGGCAAAGATAAAGATCTTGAGGCAATACAGAGCTCAGATCCTGGTACCGGTTTGCACGGTGTCGAACCACCGAGTACTCCAGCAACATGTGACCCAAGAGAGGGAATAGCAGGGACCTCTTTCGGATCCGGCCCTGATTTACAAACCGCTGACGGACTTGAAGCTGCGAGAGCTAACCTGCTAGCTTCTCTCCCTTCAGGCTCAGCACTGCCAACTACACATACACCTGAGAGAGCTTCACCATCGGCCAGCTCCTCATCACCTCCATTTACCAGTGCTCCCGGCTCTTCAGAAGCTCCCGGTTCGCAAGAAGCGACTGACCGGAGTACGAAACCCCGGGCAGTCCTTGATATGATCATCACGATAGCCGGGGAATGTTACGGGCAAAGAGATCTCTTGGGCGGAAGGATTGTATGGGGAGAATTGGAGTAAGGATGAGGCTAAGTGTTGTATTGCGCCGAATAGCGCGAATCTTTCCCAAAAGAATGTGGTGGCAGAAGCGTAGTCCTTCGCATGTATCAGGAGCTCAGGACCTGTTAACCGGGATCAAGCTTACTGTAAACCTGTTCGAGCGTGCCGTAACTTCGCTTTAGCAGCAATCCAATTCAATCTAGGAAAACTTGTTGACGAAATGACGACCTGCCTAGCGACCAGTGACGACCCATGGTCAAAGTGGCGAAACATTAAAGATTTAACGATGACATAGCTGAAGGACCTAGTAGAAGGGAATTGCATTGCGTGTAGCATGGTCATAATAAGTTTGGCTTATGCGGCATACGCGAAGTTCTCGACACCCTCTTCTACGGTAAGGATCTCCATTTGGTGTCGGACATGATCAAAATTTCCCATTCCCTCTTGGCGTTCTGGAGTGCAACACAACACTTCGGTCCCTCCACACTATAAGAAGCCTCAAACCTCCGCCACTCCTACCATTCCAACTCCGGCCTGACTGTGATTGCCACAATTGCGATATATATATATTGTATACACCCGAACTTAGGATTGGCAATTACCCGTTTCGATCAGGAAAGGGAGCAGGGCCGTTTTAGAAGGAGCAACGAGGGAGTAAGGGGGAGCACCAAGGGAGCACCGAGGGAGGAAGGGGGAGCACCGAGGGAGTAAGAGGGAGCACTATGGGGCAGTGTAGGGGCGTAGCAGGTGGGAGCCTGAACTGGCTGCGTTGAGTCGGCCTCAGTTGCCTACGTTATTTTTAAACAAATAACAGGCTGCCTGCTGACTAGACTCAACCCTGCTCAACTCCTACTGCCTAGGCTCATTCTAGCTCACACTGTATTTACAGAGCTTCCTTTCGCCTCCCGCATAAAAAGTAAGACGAAATTATTTTGTCCTAGCTAGGTATTTCCAGCACGTGTATATGCTCTTTTCTTGTCGATCTTCTATCTTTTCTTTACATCTCTCTCAATTGTCTTTCTTGCATCGACTTTGTTCTAGCACTACTAATTTACTTTGAGAATTTCGAATTACTTTATAGTATATTTGTGTTCGACGAATAATAAATTAGATACGCACTTGATAGTACAGCGACAAATAAGAGATTATTTAATCTCCAAGTAGTCGTCGTAATTTCTAGAATAAATAACAATTGCTCTTAGCGAATCTTTTTACGTATAATAAGAGTAAAGTTTAGTGCTTGTAATCAAAGACGTCGAAAGTTAACGAAAGATACTCTCTTTATCTTCGACGTAGCAGGTCTTCTAATAAATTAAGAGAAATTGCTTAAGACATAATATTAAAGATATAACAATATATTGCTCTAAATAATACCCAACAATAAGCAATACTCTATAAAAATAACTAGAGAATAATCTATATTGTTGTACGAAATTTCTGCTAATTACTTGATTTCGAGAATTTGTACAACCTCTTTTGCTACTACTATCTTTATCTTTATTCTCTTGCAATTCCAACAATTCTAGACTAAGACTTGACAAAATCTATTGCGACAAAATTAAGATTTAAAATCTAGTTACGTTACTTAATGTAAGCTAGCGTAGAATTAATACTAGAAAAATGCAAATTTTGTTACTTTGAACTTAATTCTCTAAATATTCTCTAATTTGTATTACTTTGTCTTTAAACTCTTTAATATATATTTTTTATATATATTCTAAATATTGCGAAAAAATTGCTAATTTTAATATATCTTAATCGACAATATTCTAGACAAATATATTTACTTAGAATATTAATTAATTCTTAAATATATATGTGTAAACTCTTTAATTTGCGATTTTTTTGCAAGTTTTAACTAATATGCGTTTCTTTTACAACAAGTATCTTTGTATTGTTTACAAATTTTATTAAGAAATTATCTCGAAATCTTTTAAAAGTACTACAAATATAAAGAATTTATTTCGATAAATCTATATTTATTTTGTTTATTATTAAAAAGATAGATTTTTAATATATTTTTAAATGCAAATTTTAAAAAATTAAAGAAAAAATTATAAAATATATTATTTATTCTAAAGATTACAAAGTTTGTAAAAATTATTAATTCTATATAATTTGTATTTTTAATATAATTATAATTATTTTTTGTTAATAATTAAATTTTTAAAAATTTCGAAAAAAATAATTTTATATTTTGCGAATATATTTATACAATATATAATATATTTTTTTAATATTAAATATAGCTAACTTGTGTTTTTTTTGTAAAATATCTATTTAAAAAATATTTCAAGAAAAAGTTAAAATTAAATATATTTGCAAAGAACAAATTAATATATTAAGATTTAAATTTTAATGACTAATTAATTAATATTTGTATTTTTTTGCAAAATAAAAGTTTTATATTAACAATTTTCGAATAATTTATACAATAGTTTTAAGTATTTTTAAATACTATTGTAAAGAGATATATTTTTGTTAATTTATATTTTTAATATATTTTTAATTATATATATATTTTTTTTGTAAAATAGATTTTTAAGAAGATAATGTTTGCTTATATATATATAAATATTGCAACAAAAATTGCAAATACAAAGAAAATAAAAAATAAAAGCAAAAAGTTTAAAGAAAATCTAAAGTTTCAATTCGAATTAAAGTTGTTTAAATTTTCGAAATAAAATATAATTTTTTTGCAAATTTTTAAAGAATTTGCGAAAATTTTGCTTATCTTGTATATATAGAATTTAATAAATATTTGATTAATTTTCTATAATATAAATAACAATAAAAAAGTTTTTTTTAAATTTAATAATTAAAATGCAAATTTAAGAAAATCTTTATAAATTTTATAATATTATTGAAAGAATATTTAATTAAATTAGAATTAAAACTTTGATTAAATATAATACAATTTGCAAAATTAACAAAAATATTATTTTAATCAATAGAATATTCTTTTTTTTGATAAATTCTATAAATTGCATTATATTTAATCGAAATTTTAATTCTAATTTTATTAAATATTCTAATTAATTTAAAACTAATTAACTTTATTTTTAATATTGTTTTTTATAATATTATAATTTTATTAAGAAACGCTATTTAAATAAATATTTTGCGCAATTTTTTAATATAAATTAAGATAATTTTACAATTGTTGCTTTGTTTTTAATACAATTTATTATTATTATTATTTTACTCTTATATACAATTGCAACTTGCAATACTCTTTAAATTAATTAATAATAATTTTGTTATTTGTGTAATTTCTTAGTTTAATTTACTAGTAATATATATCGATAAAATAAATATATATTAGATTATAAATATATTTCGATATTTAATAGAATATTATAAGATTTAAAATATAAAAGAGTTTCAAAAATTAGTAAAATTATAAATAAAAATGATAAAATATTAAAAGATAATATTATAAATTAAAGTAAAAATTATATATATTAGAGTCAAGATTATTTTTTACTTTTACTTTTATTTACTTTAAACTTTTTATTTAATACAATTATTATTTCTTTATATTAATATTTATTTGATTTTATTAATAAATAATACAAGTTTATCTATATTAATTTCTTTATTTTTTATTTTATACAATTTTGTTATTAATTGTTAATTTAAGTTTCTATTCTTATGCAATTTTTAATGCAATTTTTAATGCAATTTTTAATGCAATTTTTAATATATCTCTATTAATAAAAGTTCTAAAAATTATTGTACTTTTCTTTATAACTTCTTATACATATATTAATTTATTTAGTTAATATTATTATTTTCGATAATTTTCCCAAAACAAATAAATAATATATATAAATAATACAATATATTTTGTTTATAATTAACAAACTTAATTTGCTAATTTAAAAGTTTATTTTAAAGTTTTTTTGTAATAAAATAATTTCTTGTAATTAATTTAAATAAAATAAAATAAACAATATTAAAAGCAAAAGTATTAAAGCTAATTAAAAAAAAAGTATTTGTAATACTAATATAGACAAGATAATACAAATAAATAAAATATTTTTAACTAAATTAATAATATTTTGCAATAAAAAAAGCGAAAATAAAAATCTAGAAATATTGTACTTAAAAAAAATTAAAATTAAAATTAATTAACTTTTTATTTTTAAACGCTTATTTTAATATCTAGTTTACAAAATATTATATAAGAAGATTTAAAATTACAATTATTAAAAGAATATATATTATATTTAAAATTTAATTTTAAATGCACTTTAAAAAGCTACAAAAGTATTTATATTTTTTTTATCTTTAGTAAATATATCATCTTGTTGTATTATTGTTATAATTATAAGATTAAATTAATAGTTTATTTTATATAAACTTAAATCTTATAATAATTTACGTTAAATATATAACAATCTAGATTAAGAATTGTTAATTTATTAAATATTTAATAAAGCAATTCGATCTTTTTTAATAATAGAAACTTTAAAATAACTTAATTTTTTTTGAAACAATTATAATATATTCTTTGTACTAGTTTTAAATTAAATCTTTAACATTTAATTATTAATAATTTTCTTTTACCAATTAAAATTATTAAAATTATTATCTTTTGTTATTATTATTAATAAAATTTGTTTATTTATATTGTAATTATAAATATAATATCTTTAATAATATAATACATCTATTAATAAACTTAATTTAAAACAATTTTAAACTTTATTCGAAAAAAATTCTCTTTTCTCTTTTCTCTTTTCTATTTATTGCTTTTTTCTTTTTTTTTACAAAATATATATTTTATAAATTAATAAAAAAAAATTAAAATTAAATTTATAATATAATTATAATATTTAATTATTATAATTTGCTTAATTGTTTATAAACTTATTTAAAATTAATTTTATTAATAAACTTTTTAAACAAAATTAAAAGTTTATTTAATATCTATTAATAATATTAAATATAAAAGTATATTTCAAGTTATTTGTATTAGCTTAAAAAAGATTAAAATTTTTCTAAGTACTTTTAAATTAAATATTTATTTTTTATAAAAATTAAGTTATTAATAACAATTGTAAGAATACAAATCTAAATAGAATTTAATATTTTTTTTTTATATTGTTACAAAATAGATATCTTTTTAATTATAATAAACAAGTTTATATTTCTTGCAATATGTTACGCTAGTACTTCCCACGAAAATATTAGAGAGAGTTATGCTATTGAAGAGATTTATAGGCGTCTTTAGGCAATGCAAGCAATCACTTGATAACAAGAGTTTGCAACTTTGGCAATCGTAACAATAAGTCAAGACTTAAGATAAGTTGAACACGATCCATAAGGAAGTCGCGTTTAGTTAGTTATATACATGATGAATCAACTAAATCGCTAGATCAATATTTTTGATTCCAATGATTTACTAATCCTAGATCGATGATTTCAATGAATCAATGTTCTTGATTCAACTAATTCACTAATCTAGTCACATGATACTTTCTTGGCAGGCTGTGCCCTACATATTGTGAGGAGTTTTGCGTCGTAATCAATAGATCTAAGCACGCAACTCGTAACACAATATTTTAAATTTATATATTTTTTAATTATATAACATTATTATTAATTATTGTTTCTAATTTTAAAATTGTAATAAAATTTTAAGTTACTAAATTAATAATATAAGTTAAACAAAAAATAAAGTTTTACTATTTATTTTATTAAAATTACTATTTATTTAGAGTCTTTTTAAGTTTATTTTTAAGTTTATTATTATTGTTTGCATTATTAATAATAATATTAAGAATTTTGTTTTTAATCTTAAAAAACTTTAAGATCTTTATAAACTTTGATATTAATTAACAATCTATATATTTAATATTAAAAGAAGTAGATTAATTATTAGATTAAGTTTTTGTTGCAACTTTAGAAATTAATCTAACTTGTTAGTTTCAATATTAGAAATCAACTTGAAATCTAATTTTTCGGAAATTTTTAGCCTAATCGAGTTAGTATTACGTATAGAATTAATATTTGAAAACAAAAAAGATTCTAAAAAAAATTGTTTTCAAATATTGATTCTATTCGTAATACTAACTCGATTAGGCTAAAAATTTCAAAAAATTACAAAACAATCGAAATTCTAGGAAATATTTTAAATTCCTCTAATAGGCTAGCGCTAGATGTCACGAGACTCTCTCGAATCGATGTTAACTTAGTAAAGCCATTGTGCCACAAGGGTCGCTTCCTCGAATTGTCGATGTACAAGCTAGTAAAATTCTAAGCAAGCTTAATTGTAGTCTATACTTCTATATAGTAGTTAAGATTAGTATACTATATAATATAGTAATATTATTAGTAAGTTATTTGTATAGTAGAAGCGAGAAATGAATCGTTTTATATAGAATAAATAGAGTATTTAACTTAAAAGATTAACTATATAGTAAGTAAATAGAGTAAATAACTTAAAGAATATACTATAACTTAGAGAAGTAGATTAACTATATAGAAAATAATAGAATATTTAATCTTAAGAGTTAATTAATAATTTTTATTAAAAGATATTATTATAATAAATCTATCTACTCTATACAATTTATATCTTAAAGTATTAGTATAGTATAAATTTAATAGAAGAAGTATTTTATCTCTATCTTTTTTCTTTATCTTTCTTTTTTTCTTTCTTTGTCTTTCGATATTATTAAAGAATGGTCTTAATCTCTTTCTTCTTGTCTCTTATATAATCTATAACTATAAGAGTTTTAGAATCTTACTATATAGTACTAGCTCTAGAATAAGAGAGAGGTTTTATTAGACTAATCGTCGATTCGATATTCGATCTCAACTTTGGAATCGAATCGAATTGTTAGACTAATCGTTGAGTCGAAAATCGATACTAACTTTCTAACTCGACTCGAATACTTAATATTAACATCGTAACTCGATTTAAATACTCGATATTAACATCGTAAATCGACTCGATATTGATTCGATTTTTAACTTAATTCGAGTCATCGATTCGAATCGTCAAGTAATCGAAAATATCGTCATAATGTTAAGAATTCTATTTTTGAATTTATTACGTTACGACTTTCGAGAGATCTATTCGTCAAGAACGAAACAATTTTTTTCTTTATTATCTTTTTGTCATTTGCATTATTTAATTGCATTACTATGCAACATTTTAAAAAAAAAATCATAAGATTTAACACACAATTCATGTTTACAAATTCTACTACTAAATCGCTTCATGTCTTGGCGAATCAAATCGAAAATTCAAGTCGATATTCAATATTAACATCGTGACTTAATTCGAATACTCGATATTAACATTGTAACTCAAATTAACTTTTCGATATCAAAATCTTAACTTGACTTAGATCTTGACAAGTCGAAAACTTAATTCGAATTCGATAACCTAGTTCGACGCAATTAGTCTACGAATTGTTAAGAAATCGAATAAAATCAAATTGCTTAAAGAAGCTAGCTTATTACTATAATAAGTTTAGTTTAGTCGAAAAATTACTATTTTAAGCAATTCGATTTTAAAAAAAAATCGAGAAATTAAATCTTGGCGCTCTTACGTAATATTTTTGGTTTCTTGCGATTAATCTACATTTTATAGACAATCGAGTACAATAACTTAGGAATTAAGAAGAAATATTAGTTTTTTCTATACTAGGTCTAGTAAGATTAAGTATATTATTCGAAAGATTATTAGAGATAAGAGAAACTTTCGTACAAGATTTTTTACAAGAAATTAGAGATAATAGATTAGACGAAAGAAGAAGATTTAACGAAGCTTACTATATAGTAGAAGAAATATCTTAATAGCGAAGATTTAATTGTATAGAAACCATCTTTTTAGAGATTTAAGATTCTTTTTTAATAGACTTCTTTTTTACTATTATCTTCGATTCTTATTTAATTATACAACAATATTTCTAATCTAGAATTAACTATTTCGAATAAGACTCTTATTTAATCTAAGAGAAAGAGAGAGTATACAAAGATTCTAACTTAGATATCTCGAAAAGAAGAAAATAATTCTACTTATTATAGCTAGAAGATTTATTAAAATATTTATCTTCAAAAAGTTCTTTTATTGTATAGATATTGTAAATACTATTCGAAAGATTAGCGATTAAAATACAATCTAGCGAGTCTATACTAAATTTTAGAATATTTTTTTTAAAGTTTTTTATATAAATCTTTAATAGTTTTCTTTCTAACTAGAATATTATTAGAGATAAAATTCTAGTAATTTTAAATTATCCGATAAAAAATAAAGAGAGTAATATTCTTTAAAGATAATAAGAGATTAACTTATATAGATTAAAGAACTATTATCTTATCTATTTTCCAAATAGTTATTATCTTCGATACTATACTAAATTTAATATTATTAATAATGGTTAGCTATACTATAACTACTATTATAATAGAATATATTCTTATTTTCGTAGCTTAAACCAATTTCTTTAGATTTTGTATAATAGCGTTTTATTATAATTAATTAATAGTATTGCTTTAATTATATAGCAAAAATTGAGTCTCTATCGACTTTCTATTTAGCTAAGATTCTTAACAAAAACTAGTATTACGTCGATCTTTGTAATTCGAAGATATAAGTATTACTAGTTATAGACAAGTAGACAAAGTAGAGATAGTCTATACTAGTCAATTTAAAGAAGATTGTACAAAAGAATTAGCAATAGTAACTATTTAATTAGAAGTTAACTATATAATAAACTAATAGATAAATTGTCGATTCGATTTTTGATTTCAACTTCTAGAATCAACTTAAATTAACAATTCAACTTTAGGAATCGAATTAAAAATTGATTCGATTTTAACTATTTTGAAATTAAATCGAATCAAATTAAGTCGATTTTTAATTCTAAAAATTAAAATCGAATTAAATTGTTAAGAATGCTAAGAATACTAAAAATAGTATAAATTAAGTTTAAATTTAGATTTTTTGTTAGTTACTAGATAATGCTTAGTAGTAATATATTTATAAAAAGAAATTTCTAATATATTTATTAATCAATTTAAATAAATTAACTATTTCTATTAAATTATTAATTAATTGTTACAAAAAATAATTAAATTATTACTAAAAATAATAAATTTTACTATAAATAGTAGTCTTAACAATTCGATTCGATTTTTCGATTCGATTTTTGATTTTAAGTTTGAAATTGAATTAAATTGTCGATTTCAACTTTAGAAATCGAATTGTTAAGATTTAATTTAGTTTCTCAAATTGAACTCGATTTCTCGAATCGACGCAATCAATCTATAAACTAAGAGAGAATTAAGAGTTATATAAAACGACAATTAACTACTTTGTATTTATTATACTATATAATAGTGTTATTATATTCTTTCTCTATCTTTTAATATTGTTTTATCTAATTATAATAAGATATATCTCTAGCGAAGAGAACTATATAAAAGAAGATAGAGAGTTAGACTTTCTATATAGCTTAATTTGAGTAGAAACTATATAATATTATTATAAAAGTTCTTAAGTTAATTACTAAACTTTGTTATTGACTCTTTATTCTCTAATTTATCTTACTATATATTAGCTAGTAATAGCTTTAGATTCAATAGTTATTTATTCTTCAATTTAGAATTTAGACTTAATTAAGACTTGTTTTATCTCTATTAATAAGTGGCGATTACTATACGAAGACTAAGATACTACTCTAGCTATAATAATTATAGCTCGTTCGAAGAGATTAAAGACAATAAGTATTAATTATAGATTAATTGTCAAGTTGGATTTCGATTTCAACTTTTGAAATTAACTCGATTTATCGATTTTAATATTAGAAATTAATTCGAAATTCAATTCGATTTCTATTATTTTGAAATTAACTTAACTCGATTCGACTTAATTTTTGATTCCAATATTAGAAGTCAAATCGAATTGTCAAAAATGTCAAGAATATTGTCAAGAATATTAAGAACACTAAAAATGGTATAAATTAAGTTTAATTTTAGATTTTTTATTAATTACTAGATAATATACAATAGTAATACATTTATAAAGAGAAATCTCTAATGTATTTATTAATTAATTTAAATAGATTAATTGTTTTTATCAAATCATCAATTAATTGTTACTAACTATAAAATTTACTAAAAATAATAGTCTTAACAATTCGAGTCGATTTTTTCAGTTAAGTTTCGATTTCAAGTATAGAAATTAACTTAAATTGTCGATTTTAACTTTAGGAATTAAATCGCCAAGAATTTCGAGTCGAGTTAATATAAATTGCCAAGATTTAAATTAAGTATTTGATTTAATATCAACAATTCGAGAAAGCGATTCCTGTGGCACAATGACTCCACTAAGTCGACATCGATCCAAGAGAGTCTCGTGACATCTAGCGCTAGTCTATTAGAGTAATTTAGAATATTTCCTGGAATTTAGATTGTTTTGTAATTTATTTGAAATTTTTAGTCTAATAGGGTTAGTATTACGTATAGAATTAATATTTGAAAACAAAAAAGATTCTAAAAAAAATTGTTTTCAAATATTGATTCTATACGTAATACTAAGTCGATTAGACTAAAAATTTCAAATAAATTACAAATAATCTAAATTTTAATAGATAGTTTAAATTATTCTAATAGATTAGCGCGAGATGTCACGAGACTCTCTTGGGTCGATGTCGACTTAGTGAAGCCATTGTGTCACAGGAATCGCTTCCTCGAATTGTTGATAAAACTCGATAACTTAACTCGACGCAATTAATCTAATTAATTAGACTATTAATTCTATAAAAAAGAGTTATACTAATTTAGTATAAAAGACGAAAGATATTTGTCTAGATCTAGAGTCTAGTTTAGACTAATCGCGTTAAGTTGAGTCATCAAGTTCGAATCGAATTCTTGATTCGCCAAGACTTGGGTCGAGTCAAGATTTTAATATCAAAAAGTTAATTTGAATTACGATGTTAATATCGAGTATTCGAATCAAGTCACGATGTTAATATCGAATATCGACTTGAATTTTCGACTTGATTCGCCAAGACATGAAGCGATTTAGTAGTAGAATTTGTAAACATGAATTGTGTGTTAAATCTTATGATTTTTTTTTTAAAATGTTGCATAGTAATGCAATTAAATAATGCATTTAATTTGATGTTTGTGTAGTAACTAGTTTAAGATTATTGTAATCTCTCGATTAGCTTTATTGTTATCAAAAAAAGTGCATATTCGAACAACAATTTAGTTGACACATTTGTTAAAAAAAGTGTATGATTAAACAACAATTTCGTTGACACATTTGTTCGAAAAAGTGCATAATTAATGTATATAGCGAAACAATACGTTTAGTAGATAATGCAACAAGATAATGCAATTCAGGAATTATATAGCTAAATAACTTGTATTCTTGCTACTTATTCTTAATTTCGATCATCTAAATATAACGAAGACATCTCGATTTTAGAATTTCAAATACTACGACGAATGTTTACTTTTTATCATTATTATAGTGGATTTCTAGATTAATTATCTATTGCGTTATCAATCGCATATTTTTTTGCTAAATGATTTTACATTTTGCGTAAATGACAAGTAGATTGTTGTCTACATACATAAGGTAGAACATTAGTAAATGTCGTAAAGAATCAACGATAATGCAAATAAGTAATGCACTTACTAGAAAAGAATCTAGTTAAAAATGCTTTAATAGTCTTCTAAAATGTTTTTAATGTCGAAGTCTAAATTTTGTAGTCTTTATTACTTAATTCGTTTTTGAATCTATTGTTAAAAGCTTCATTTTAAAAAGTTTCTCGCACTAGTCTTTCGAAAGATCTCTTAAAAATCAATAGATTCGCAAACTTTTAATATTGATAAATTTCTCTTAAAATCATAATTTTAAGCTTAAATCTACGCTTCTTCTATTGCAAAAACTTAGTTAATAATAGTTTATTTCATTACTTGTTTGCATTATTTTTTAAATTCTAGACGTCATACTCTTAAATAAAGTCTTGCTTTTGCTTTTGTTAGTTTTTTCATCGTTGCGATCTCGTAATGCCATATTATTACAAGTTGATCTCTCGATTTTCTTATGTTTTGCATTGAGCATATTAGCAATTCGCAACAAAGAATGCATTACTCGAATGCATTACTTATTAGTTTAATATGCGTCATTATAAAATCGTAAATAAGAAGTTGTTCATATTAATTATTTGAAAAGATTGTATCAACTTAAAGATAATTAAGTTAACGAATAATAATGTGATCAGATGATTAAAATAAGTGCTTAATTATGTCGCAATATAAGATAAAAAGAATAACTTAATTAGAAGCAATAATGTGATAATTGTGATAATTTTCAATTGTGATAATATTGAATAAAGATAAGATTCTTAACTTTAATTCTAATTTTAAGCGCGAAAATTTACTTTATGATTGCGACACTTTTCTCTTCCACTAATTATACATTAGTGAACACAATTTCTAATTACTTATTGCATAGATTTACATAGTTAAATAAGAATGTTAATTTGCATTACTTGTATGCATTATTATAAAGACTAATCGAAAGCGTAGAATGTCGATTCTCTTCACTTTCTTTTAATCAATTGCTAGTCGAAATCGTGTTATGATGTGAAACGCAAATCAAAAACTACTATACATTAAACAAAAACGCAAATCGAGTAGCTCTTTACAAACGATTAACAAAGTTTAGAGTTACGAATGTCTATTAAGAAGCGTTTAAAGACAAGCAAATAAATATGAAGAACAATGTTCAAGACTTAATCATTAATGAGCGAGTTAAGAAAAGTTTTCATAATAATGCATTTAAGTAATGCATATATGTTCAAAAAGCTAATTATATGATAGCTAAATGTTTCGAAACAAAATTAATAAAGAAGATTAAAGAGAAGAATGTTACGAAGCAAGCAATCATTGATGCGATAGCTATGAAAATAGCATTTGAAAGTCAACATTTAGACGTAGCAAAGTCTACTTTTACTAATCAAGTATGTATTGTGTTTAATATAAAAAATAAGACTAATATACGTGTTAGACTACTACGAATCACGACGAATTTAATATCAACATGTCGAAATACATGATATCAATTATTTAAATCATTTAGCAACGTATTTTGCATTATGAAGAACTAGATAATCTAAAAGCAACTTAAGACTTAAACATAATCAATAAATTTAACAAGTTTGTGAGCACATTTTCTAGCGACAAAAATGTCGCAAATCGTAAAATACTTAATTTTCTTAATTCGATTAATAACGAATTGAAGAATTTGATTAAAATGAATGATAATAAGATTGAAGTTAAGTACGAAAAAGTCAAAAATGATGCAAAAATGATAGAGAACAAGTATGAATTGTCGAAGTATAAAGACGAAGATAATAACAATAAAAATCAAGTTAAGCATAAGATTATAACGATCTTAGATTAGTCAATTAAGATGATCAAGATTAAGAGTAATTAGCAAGAATTCAAGTTATTCAATTATGTAATTCATTAATTGCATTATCTTGTTACACTATTTATTAAACGCATTGTCTTGCTACATGCATTGTTTGTGCACTTTTTTTATCAAATATATTTATTAAAAAGTGCACTATCTATACACTTTCTAACAAATATGTTAATTACACTATGCACTTTTTCTACCAAATATATTAATCAAAAGATGCATTATTTATACACTTTTTCTAACAAATATATTAATCACATTATGCACTTTTTTATCAAATATATTAATTAAAAAATGCATTATAATAATGCATTCAAATCATTTAGAAAGTTAGAATAAAATCATTAACTTAATTTTTTTAGTTAAAGAGTTCGACAATCTTGTTCTAAATAGTCTCATTAAAGATTGCAAAAAAAAAATCATTGTATCTTAAAAAGAATTTGAATTCTTAATTTTTCAATTCGCGATAACAATAACACACAATCTACGATATAATCTCAAATAGCATAATAATGCTCTCGTAGATTATATCGTAGATAATGTGTCATTGTTATTGCAAGTTGAACGTGCTATTACTAAGTTATCAAGACTTTAATATTTAGGAATATTATATTTAAAAATATATAAAAATCTAATATTTTTAAATATTTAGCATAATTTTTAAAAAGTCAAATACATTAATTTAATGCAATATAATTAATTTAAATGCATTACTAAATTGCATTATCAAATTGTATTATCTTCTAATTATATTGTTTCGAAACATATATTAACAATGCAAAATCTTTAACAAATATAATGATATCGAATCTCTAGATACTAATTAAACGCAAAACATTTTGCAAATCTATTTTAAAAGAATCATTAAATTTTTCAATCGTTAAATTATTGTTTTTCTCTCTTCGATAAATGTTTCACGCTTTGGTAATAGTCTCTTTAGAATTCAAATTCATAGTACGATTATAATACTTAAGAAGCATTATTTGTTCGATTAATTCTAAAGTCATTTGTGATCGATTTTATCAACAAATTCTTTTAGCAAGACTAAATGTTCTTTCGATGCTCACAAAGAATATTGAATACGAAAGAACATCTTTAGTTATTTGAGCTAATTTTAAGAAGTTCGAGACGTTATTTTTTCAAAACTTTCATATTGAAGTCTCTTTAACAATGACGTCAATGCGAAGATATTGATCGTTCTCGCTTAGAGATAAAGATCGACGTTCACTTCGTTAAAGAAGAGCTCGTATAATTATCGCAACAAATTATATAATTATTAACAAATAAACGATTGCATTATCAATTTGCATTATTTTGTTAATCTTGTTAGTTCGTTGCGTTTCGACTCTTGAAGTCGTAATTCTTTCTTCATAATGACAACTAAAATAGTCTTTAAACTCTTCCTTGTACTTGTTGTGATAAAAATGATCAATCTTATTGAAGTTTTGCTTTTTGACATTCTTTATGTTTTAATCTTGATACAAGTTTAACTTTTGAGTGAAATCTAAAATCATAACGAAATTGTATATTAATTCGTTTTTGCTCTTAAACTTAAAATAGTATTTCGCAAGTTTTGTAAAAGTTAATTCGCAAGTTTTGATAATAAATGTTTTTAAAGAACACGCATTGTCGCATATAATTCTTTTAACAATATCAAAATAATTAAAAAGAGCATCAAATAATCGAAATTCTAATTGCATGTCAACATTAGTTGTTCTAAACACAATTAGAGTTAACTCATAGAAAGAACATAGCATATTGTTAACAAGCAATACTAGTAATTATTCGTTATTTTCTAATCGAATATCTTGAATCTTTGAATCTTTTAAGACTTCGTCGACTTATATATTGATTATGTTGCGCAATTGATATGTACGTTAAAGCATTAAGTAGATAGAGTTTCAACGAATGCGAATGTTTTGTATTAATGTTCAAGACTTTGTTTTAGCTTTAATCTAAAGCTTTTAAAAGCGAAATTTTCGCTAAGAAGAATTATTGATAGCAATTGTAAAAGTGCGAATCTATTTCATTTATTAGCAAATGCATTATCTCTTTGCATTACTTATTTGAAAAATATCTTTTTGACAACAATGCACAAATCATTGCTTGTGATTACATTCTTAACTTGATCGTCTTCTAATAACAATATGATGTTGTTATTTAAAGTTTTTGATTTAATAACTTTGATAAACTTTTAAGTCACGAAATTAATAATATAAATTATACAAGAAATCGAATTTTGTGCTTTATTTCATGAAGTGTCGCGTCGATTAAGCGTCTTTTTAAGTTTTTCTTTTAAAGTGTCATTGTTGCTTGTATTGTTCGTAACAACATTAAAAAGCTTGTTTTTAATATTATATATATTCAAGATTTTAAGAAGCTTTTGCATTAAGTGACGATCAATATGTTCAACTTAAAGAAACGTAAATTTAATAAAATGTTCACGATATTAAAATGCAATATTCATTCAATATATTAATACTTCTAGATAGACAATTTATTAAGAACTAGATCATACATCTAACGCAATAAATACACGTCGTAACTCTTTTAAATCTTGCTTTATCTTAATACGAATATTATCGTATTTTGAGAAAATTATAAATAACAATTTAGTGCGATGCACGAAAGTAAAATTTGAACGAAGCATTTGCAATAATTGTCAAAAATGCTTATTTTTGATAATTCGAAAAGATAGATTTAAGGCAACAAAGATCTTGCACAATACTTGTTCTTAATCTAGATAATTAAATTAAGACGCTAAGTCGATATAACTTTTCTTTTATTAATTTGTCAACTTTGCATTATTTATTTGCATTATTAAATTGAACTTATACGATCAAAAGCTAATTTAAGTTGTGAAAGAGAATTAGATCGTCTTCGTTTTATGCAAGCAACTATCTTGCGATGTTCAAGCATATTGATCGTATTAGAGCCACTTATAGCTATAGAATAATCTAGAATTTTGAGACAATTCTTGCATGCTATCTTAGAATATTCTTTTAGTGTTAAGATCATTTGAACAAATATGTTTTAAACATTGAATTGTTTATCTACTTTAGTCTTCTTAGTTCAAAGAAAATTTAATATTCTTTTTTGAATTTTGTTTGTGACATTTTCGCCAATAGATGTTTGTAATTATTATTGTTGAAATTGAGCATTAATATCAAAACTTTACTTGACGTATTCGTTGTTCTCTTTTAATCTTAAAAGAGAACTATTTTGACAAATTCTATCGATCGCTTCTTGAAGAGCTCATTTTTTCTTAAAAAAGAATTAATTAATATCTTATAAGTCTTGACTTGCGAATTAATTAAAATGAAGACTACTTAAGATTAAATTGTGCAACATCGAAAAACTAGACTCTTTCTTAATCGAAGATATTAATGAATTGTATGCATCGTTAAAATTAGACATTTTGCAATATATTTTGCAAAGAACAACAATCTTGATAACAACAATAAATTATTTAAAGATAAACACTAGTAATGCAATAAAATAATGCAATAAGATAATGCAAATAACGAGAAAAAAATAAAGAAAAAAATGGTTTCGTTCTTGATAGATAGATCTTTCGAAAGTCGTAACGTAATAAATTCAAAAATAGAAATTTTTAACATTATGACGACATTTTCGATTGCTTAACGATTCGAATTAATAACTTAAATAATTAGAAATCAAGTCGATATCGAATTGAGTTACGATATTAATATCAAGTATTCGAGTCAAGTCACGATACTAATATCAAGTATTTGAATTAAATTAGAAAGTTGATATTAATTCTTGACTCGACGATCAATTTAAATGGATCGCGTCGAGTTAGATTATCAAGTTCGAGTCAAGTTCTCGACTCGTCAAGATCTAAACTAAATTAAGATTTTAATATCGAAAAGTCAATTCGAGTCACGATATTAATATCGAGTATTTAAATCGAGTTACGATGTTAATATCAAGTATTGACTTGAATTTTCGATTTGACTCGCCAAGACATAAAGCGATTTGATAGTAGAATTTGTAAACATGAATTGTGTGTTAAATCTTATGATTTTTTTTTAAAATGTTGCATAGTAATGCAATTAAATAATGCAAATAACGAGAAAATAATAAAGAAAAAAATTGTTTCGTTCTTAATAAATAGATCTCTCGAAAGTCGTAACGTAATAAATCCAAAAATACAATTCTTAACATTATGACGACATTTTCGATTATTTGGCGATTCGAATCGATAACTTGAATCGAGTTAGAAATCGAGTTAATATCGAGTCGAATTACGATATTAATATCAAGTATTTAGGTCGAGTCACGATGTTAATATCAAGTATTTGAGTCAAGTTAAAAAGTTGATATCGATTCCTAATCTAGCGATTAGTCTAGTTATTATTCGAAGAATCTTATTCTTATATAGCTCTATCGACTTAGATAATCGATTGCTATACAAATACTAAGATATACTATATAGTGGAATAATATTTAATCAATAGTAGTAGAATTAAGAGTTAGAATTTCGAATTTATAATTTTAGTAGTTTAATTATATTCTACTAAGTATTATTGTTTGTTGTAGTTAAGATAACTCTAAATCAATATAGTTTTCTAGTAATTATTAGCGCAAACAATAAAAAAGTGTTCTAGATTATTCTAAATCCTAGTACTAATAATATTTCTTGCTATAGTTTTGCTAATTTATCTTAGATATTTATATTATCGCTAATTTATATTTCTTATTTCTATCTATATATATATCTATTCTTATTTCTTATTAGATTCAACTCGAATAGCAATAATCTTATTAGATTATTTAAATTCTAAATTTATACAAAGTTCGAATAGTTTAAGTCTAAATAATTCTAAAGACTTTAGACTTAAAATTCTATAAATCGATCTTACTATTATAATCGATAGCTATTAATGTTAATAATATTTACGCTTGTAACTAACTATATAATCTTTTCTAAATTTAAGTAAAATTATTAATTAATTTCCTCTTAGAGATATTCGAATATCTAGTAATTTTGATTTAACAATAGTTAAAAGAACTATTGTTAATAGAATCAAAGAACAATAAAGATAGAACATTAAATTTTTGTAGAATGCGTTTGAATCTTTAACGTGTTCTTTATCTTTATATTGTTATCTCTTAAAGAAGAGAGTAAATAATAGATAGAAGCAATTGATACTTTAATAACTCTTTATCACTTATCGAAAAATAAGTATCTACGTTGTCCTAAATCTATTGCTTTATATATTAAGCTCAAACAAAATCTAATATTACTTTTCGTATCTCTAGCGCAAAGTCTTTCGAATTCTCTTCAAATCCAATATAAATCTACTTAATATATATTCTATCTCGACTAGAAAGATCTACTAGTAGTAAAACGCTTATAGCTTTTCTTTAGCTACGACAATCTAAAGAAGTATTTCTATTATAAATATCTAGACTAATTGCGTCGATTCGAGAAATCGAGTTCGATTTAAGAAATTGCATTGACAATTTGAAATAATTCTCTAGAAACCCTATTAGCGATCTAGGGCTCCTAAGGTCGTTGTGCCAATGTCTTAGTCTTAAAGCTACATTAGTAGATCCAGTTGACCCCAAATTGACCCTAGACATTACCAAAAATTTGGGAGATACGTCAAGCGTTATCTAATTATTACTTGTGTTGTCAAGACTTGTTGAACGCAATCTACGAACACTACCTATTACGCGCAATCAATTACGCGCAATTATTTACGCGTAATCAATTATGCGTAGTTAATTACGCGCAATTAATTGCGCAATTGTAGGAAATGCTTTTGTCTACACATTATTTTCGCGTAGAAATCTTACGAATTATTCGATTCTATTATACAAATTACTATAATGTAAGCGAGTAACAAGCAAAGATCTAATCAAATTGTTGCGAGAGTTTGTGCGTATCTCGAACATTAAAATTATACTTTTTGTCAAGTCTTTTTTAACTTTTCAAATGCAAGCTTCTCGTTGTCTCTTGAGCGCTTTCGAGATCGACCTTGAGTTACTTGAGCTATCTTAGCATCTTGAAATTGAGAGACTAGTTCCTCGAATTGTTGATGCGAATCGAATCTTAGCAATTCGATTTAAATCGAATCGAAAGTCTTGATAATTTAATTTCTAAAGTTGAAATTAACAATTCGATTTAATTTCAAACTTGAAATCGAAAATCGAATCGAAAAATCGAATCGAATTGTCAAGACTATTATTTTGAATAATTTTTATCATTTTTAGTAACAATTAATTAATAATTTGATAGAAATAGTTAATTTATTTAAATTAATTAATAAATATATTAGATTGTTTTTATATTATATATTACTATTGTGTATTATCTAGAAAACAATTAAAAAAATTTAAATTTAAACTAAATTTATACTAATTTTAGTATTCTTAATATTCTTGATAATTCGATTCGATTTTAATTTTTGAAATTAAAAATTAACTTAATTTAATTCGATTCCTAAAGTTAAATTGTCAATTCGAATCGATTTTAGAAGTTGAAATCGAGAATTGAATTAACAATTAATCTATAAATATCTTTGTTATTACTCGAACAAATAGTCGATTGTATATTCTTATTCGAGATATTATAATAAATTAGAAAGTATAATATGTTTATAAAACTATATAGAGCTAATATATAAGATTTTTACTTAATTGTTACTCGCTCTTTACAAGCGAATTACTACTTCTAATTCTTTTCGATATATCTTTATTATTCTTTCTATTCGATAGATTCGATCTAGCATTAATTGTTAGTTAAGTTTTATAACTCTTAGCTATTAATTACGCTTCTTATAGCTTTGTTCTTGTAATTTATTACAACTCTCAATAAAGAAAGTTCTAATCGAGTATTGTACTTCTCTTCGTAATATATTTTTAAGTCTACTTTGATTAATTAACAAATAACAATATTTAGAGTTCTTGTATTCTACAAATCTATTAAAGAACGCTCTATAATATATATTGTAAAGCTTTTAGTCTTATTATTCTTGAAATCTTCTATCTATCTATCTAATTTTCGTACGTATAAATAAATTATTCTTTATCTCGCAATTGTCGCTACTTTTGCTATTCTTACTTCTACTACAATTTATTATTGTACTTGTTAATTATACTATTTGCGTACTTCTCTTCCTATAAGACTATTTTCTACTTTGTTAGCTCGCCATCTTTATTATTGCGCTATTCTAAGTTCTTCTTCAAGTTCTCTACTACTATATTGCACAATAATTTCTTCTACAATATTGTATCTAATAGAATCCTTTATTCTTTCTCGCTTAATAATTTGTTTATATACTATATTAACGTAAGCTTCTTAGAGCAAGCAATTGTCGCATCTTGCTATAGTAACAATCTTCTTATTGCTTTCTTTTATTTGTTTGCTTATCTTTTTTGCTAGTTTTGTTAAATTCTTTAAATATTGTACTATGTTCTTCTACTTTCTTCTCTACGCGTATAATAGTTTACAACTATAGAAGAAACTTCTTCTTTATATTCTATATATTGTTCGAATATAGTATATAGCTAGATTTATATTATCGATACAAAGCTAAGATCTAGTGCTAAACTCTAAAAGAAATTAAACTAATAGAAGATAGATTAAGCTTAAGAGATCTAATTATAGAAGATAAGTTAATTCGTAAAAAAGATTCTAATTAAAGAGAATCTTCTTCTTGTTGTACAAGATATTTATAACTTGTCTTTATTCTTATAAACTATATACTTTATTTAATATATAGTAGCGTAGTAATAAAGTAACTAGCGATTATAGAGATCGATAATAGTAGAGAAGATCTAAGCAATATTATATTGTAATTACTATCTAGTAATAATAGATTAAATAAAGAAGATAAGTATTTCTAGTAAAGATATAGTAGCTTAAACTTCTCGACAAATATATATAAGTTAATATTTAATATAGATAGAGTAATCTTCTATAATATATTTTAGGATACATAGTATATTCAAGCGAAGATATAGAGATCGAACATCGATCTAGCAAGATAATTCGAGAGACTAAAAATCAAGAGACGACAAAGTAGCTATCAAGAAGATATATATTAGTAGTTTCGACAATATTGTCGATATAAATAGCGATATAATCGAAGAATATAGCTTAAGTTGTAATAAAGAAGTTCTAGTATTTAGAGAAGCTAAGTAGATAATTAGTATAAAGCGACTAGGAATTAATTACTATATACGTCAACATTTAATATATTTTACAATATTAGATTTACGATAAAGAAGGCGTCAAATAGAATAGAGAAGTAGAATCGAAAATATCTAGACAAGATATTAATACTTGTTGGAAGAAAATTAAGTAAATATAGAGTAAAGACGTAAGTAGACTATTAACTCTTTCCATATATTATCTGTGTTTTCCTAGATAGTCTTATAAAATCAAAGAAGGAACTATCGTATATTAAGTCTTATATATCTTAGGAAAATATATATAACTTTCTTAATAGATTATTAACAAAAGAAATATTAGCGATATATATTTAAGTAGAGTTATTCGAAGATTTTACGCTTCGAGACTAATTACAATAGTATTTTCTAAATATATAGTTCTCGAATATTAGTATAGAAAATAAGAAAATATTAGTAGAGCTATCTTTAATAATAAAGTTATATTTGTAACGTTTAGTTTAAATTTAGATATAAATTACAACTATAAGTAGACTTATATTTTGGTAGATCGCTAGCGCAATATAACTTTCTAGTAGTTATTATAGTAGATTCTTCTCTACTTTTCGAGAATTCTAATAACGTTATCGAATCTAAAATAATATAATTATCTAAAATTTAAGTTACTATTATCTATTTAAGAATTCTATAACTATTATTAGATAATCAACTTAATTTGGCGAACAAAGAAATAATTAGAATATATACAATCTCGATAATAACGTTATTTATATTGTTAACTTTTTAGACAATAGACTATCAATTCCGATAAGCTATAATACTATATATCGATATATATCTAGACTTTCGAAATAAAGAAATATTCTACTTCGAAGATGTTAGTAAAGATTATTAGAGTATAACTAGCTACTTTACGCTTGTATAAAGCGAGACAAGTAGAAGATAAAAGCTCCATAGCTTACTAAGTAGATAATAGAAGCGAGAAAAGAGAATACTAGGCAAGAAGTATTCTAGAATCCTTCGCTTAATACGTAGTCTCTCTAATAGATATAGTAAGATAGATTTAAGAATAGAAGATATTATAACTAACAAAGTAAATAGTAGAAGCGAGATAGAGAACGCTAGATAAGAAGTATACAAATACGTACGCTTTAATTGATATACTATTGTATCTAGAGAAAATCTTTTTGAGCGCTAATAAAACGTACTATATGCTTTTATACTTGTAAATAGAATCTTGTACTCGATATTTAAGAAGCTAGAAGCGAGCTCTTCGTAGTCTCTTTACTTAACTTTCAAGAAAGCTTAAATAGTTAGCTATATCTACTCGTAATATAATTTACTAGCGATAATTATCTACGTAAGCTAAAATTTATTTTTAGGATTCGAAATCGAATAATTTAAGACTAACGAGTCTAGAAATATTTAGGAGCTCATATATACTAGGGAAAAAGGTACGTTTATAAAAGTAAGATACTTTGTAGTGCTAGCACAATTCTATACCTTTAGTTAAATCTTTAAAGAATGCTTCCTATATAAGCTATAGGTATATAGAGAGCATCGAGTAAGCTAACCTAAGTGCTCAGGTTCGTCTTCTCCCTTATCCTATCTATGCAGAGCTTCCAGTAAAGTCTCTGTGTCTGGATGCCTGGGGCTAAGTACCTCTTTCCGTAGTTTAAAGCATCTTTTTATTAGTGAGATGGCCTCTTTATTACGGCTCCGAGACTTCAAAGTAAATGCAAGATTGGCCATCATGGTTAGTGTGTCAGAATGCTCCTCGCCTAGCACCCTAGCACCATAATCCATCTGGTAGGGTAGATATCGACAGCAACGATAACGCCGACGAGACGGACCCATTTAATGGGATAGTTAAGGTAAAAGTAGAGATTCTACCCTGGGTATGGTGGGCAAAATCAGCGCATTACACCAGGGACAGCTGTAACGTCTGACAGCGCCATATCTGCGAAAGAAAACTACACATACCTTCGAAACCTGCACATTCCTAGAGGGCGTGGACGTCGGCTGCGCCCAACCTAACCCACGCGTTATAGGTTGAGGAAAGGGGAAAGCAGTAAGCGGGGTAATAGATCAATAGGGCGGAGAGGGATTCGGCATGTCATTCTCGTGAATATAAGAAAAAAGTCAGAGGTTACACGACCATCACCTAGCTGCCGCCTTCAAGCCAAGTCGAGAAACATCTTCACAACCCCATTAACAAGTATAATACTATTTATAGGAAAACCGTCTATCCACCCTCCTTTTCGGTAATGTCCGCCCCCATTTTCGGTAATTACACTCTCCTCCGGGAAGATAGTTGTTTTTTGATGTAAAACCAGATATCTTTTAGTAGTTTCTTAGATCTCTAAAATTGAGCATAATATTATCGATTTTAATCTTCAATTCGCATTCGATAAGAGATTTTATTGCATCTCTAAAACGCACGAGATATTGCTCGCAAAACAATCGTTTTTAAGTCTAAAAGCATAAATTTTTTCTAATCTTCTTGCTTAATCTAAGTCTAATTAAACTATTTGTTTAAAGATTAATCTAAATCTTCAATTTGTATTCGATAAGAGATATAATTGTATCTTTAGAATATCTAAGATATTGTCTAAAAACAATTGTTTTTACATTCGTATTTCGACAAGCAGATCGAGTTAAGCGTGTCAAGATATTTTCCAAATTCTTTAGATTTTGCAAATCTATAAACATAGATTTAAACAATTATCGAAACTATATAATCGAATACACTAGACACTAGAACTATTTATTAGAAACAAATAGAGAATTATATTGTTTTCTATAAACTTATATTATAATTTAAACATAATATTGAGTTCAACAATTGTTATTATTATTCTAGCGAACATTATTTTGTTCGTTAATCTAATTACTTAACAAGTTCAACTAGTTGTTCAATTAATTGTTCGATTAATTGTTCAACTAATTGTCTAATTAATATTGTATTGTCTATTTAGATATTCAATTCTTACATAGTCTATACTTGAAGTCTTGAACATTAGTATTGCTTTACTTGTTTTAATTAGCGTTGCAAAACACAATTAAAGTAACAATATACAATCTATTGCAATTAGATTTATATATATTGCTTTGTTTTATTGTTTATTTAATATTTTTAAACTTATTTATTAATTTAGCAATTGCGTTACTTTGATTTGCATTCTCTTTAATTATTAATTTATCTTATCTTGCAATCTTATTAAGAAATAACAACAAAAATATACAAATAAACATTATATTTTATCTTGCGTACTTGACGCTCAAATATATTTTCTAGATACAATATTTGAGCAATGTTTTTATTAATTTTAATACAATCGACAATTGCAACTCTTTAATAGTCAATTAGAGCAAATAGTATAGCAAGAAGAGAATTACAAAATACGCAAATTACACAATTATATCAAAGACTTTAATTACTGTCTAATCAATACATTAATCAAACAGATAGAAGAGATTTTAATTCAATTGCGCGAAAAACCATTATTTGTGTAATGTGGCCATCAAAAGATTGGCGCCTTCCCGGCTGCGGCACAGAAACTTGCTTGGCACCATAACGATACATCCCTCTCGCTCTAGTGCAAGCTCGACAACATGTTCATACCTACTAGAATCCTACATAACGTTGAATCCCCATACCTTGTGCTCTTGTTCTTCTCTTGACCTTGACAACCATCACACATGTACCGTGAGCTGAACTACAACGATCCGCCCCCACTCTTGCCCGCAGAGCTGGTACCGGACAGTCGCTGAAACAAATCCATCTACCCTACATCTTTCAGCTCAACACAGCCAATTCCAATTTTCAAGGTCTCTTTTCTTGACCCCGACCTGTTCATTTGCAGGCATGGACTACTCCTACTTCCCCCAGACCCAAGCCTATGATTTCTACACCCTACCTCAAAAGCCCCTCCATCCATACACTACCCATGTAGACTTCGCCAATGACCCAATTGTACGCTCCTCCTGTCTCCAACAACGGCCACAATCTGGCCCTGACATAGTATCCTAGGACTCTTACACAGACCCATTTGCTTTCGCCGCCTTCGACGACCAGACCTTCCAGTTTCAGCCCAACCCTTTCATCCACCCAAGCCAACTGCATTCGCCTGCTCAGTCATTGCACGCTCCGTCGCTCACGCGGGCGCTGTCTACAGAGGACCCTAACGACACACCGCTAGATGGTGAAGGTTTCGAGCAGGCCGTCGTTGGGAGAAGTAGCGATGAGGAGAGGGAGTTGACGCCGACCCAGAATCGGAGGAAGGCGCAGAATAGAGCTGCGTGCGTCCTATATTTCCTGTCCAGTTCACATTCTGCGTCCATGTTTAGAAGAGCCGGAGCATTACATCGACTCGCCTCAGCCTTGCCCCAAACCAGATTCTCCTTCCCAAGATCTTCTTCTCAGCAGGCTAACAACGACCCGCGTACAGCCAACGCGCCTTCCGCGAGCGAAAGGAACGTCACGTCCGCGGTCTCGAAGTCAAGCTCTCCTCCCTCTCCGCAAAGAACACACAGATACTCTCCGAGAAGGAGCGCCTGACACGCGAAGTCGACCGACTAGCGACCCAGAACGAGATCCTGCGCGCCACCTCTTCTGTTGCACCGCCTTTCCAGCCTTCCGCCGCACCCCAGCGCGAGCCCTCACCCATCCCTGGCCCGCAAATCTACTCCCCCTCTTCTTTCCAGGCCGCTCTGGCGTCTGGCCATTCAGCGGCGATAGCGGATAGGGAGATCACGCACAGGATCGTGTTCAGCGAGGGGACGGGAGAAAGGCTACTAGGGACCGGGGCAACGTGGGACTTGATTCAGAGTCATAAAGATTACAAAGCTGGGAGGGTTGATCTGGGGGGTGTATGTGAACGGTTGAAGCTGGTTGCGGTGTGCGATGGGCTTGGGCCAGGCTATCGAGAGAGTGAGATCCGAAGGGCGATTGAGGACAGCGTGGTTGGGCCGGGCGATAAATTGATTTAGTACGAACGTTGTCCTACCTTTGTTGATCGGCGCCATGGAGAAACGAAAGACCAGGCGAGGGTGGAAAGAGCGACGGCGCTGGGTGAGGATTTTATTATGATAGGAACTGCCGTCGAAGGATTTGCAATAAGAGGCACTGCAAGTCTTTGTAAGCGAGTAGCGCAATGACGGCAAATAGCATCGAATTCTCTTCATATTGATTCATCGAGCAATGGAACCATGACGCAGGCTGTCCATCTCACAAACCAAAAGTCATATTTCACTTAACTGCACGAAATCGCCGTGCCCTCGACGCCCGTTATAGGAGAACCTTGATCTGGCTAGCGCATGCTTTTCGATTTTGGCATTCCTCGAAAATTTCCGAATTTTGATGTTCAGGTTGCTGAAACCTTGAAAAAGCCTAGTCGACCTGTCTACGTGCTATTTGTGAGATCCCTCTCACGGCTGGTGAACAAATTCATGAGAGGGAGTAACCTCCATAGCTCGTTCTTGGTTGCATGTTGGCGTATAGCTGACGACTTGGATCTAAAGCAATCGAAGATCTCCGAGACCCCAACGGGTCGTTGCGCCTCATAAAGACGAAGTCCATCTTTGTCCTGACAGCTTGCGATCTGGGGTACACAATCACTATGTGAGTCCAGACTTCATTTCTTTGTGGAGAATAATGTGAGATTGCCGTGTGATGGTCTTTCACCGTTCCCCAGCTATTTGAGCTCAGTCTTCATCGTAGAGTTCATATTGGCTTGGCGGCGGGAGGGCCTACTTGAGGAGTTTCTCCTACTGTTGTTCTCTGCTTTTCTTATGTATCGATCTGCCATCGGTTCTTCCGGGATTTATTACTTGCGCTATCAAATCGAGAGCATAGGCAAAAAATCTGTTGCACGATATGATCTCTACAATGGGTCCTTCGGCTCGGGCGTGCTGATTCTAGTGATTTGAGCATGTGACGGCGACAGGTCAGATCAACCAGTCCCAACCATAGAGCGTTTATGAGACTCTGTCATCTCTTCAATGGAGTCCAGCTTGCATCGTCCTTGTGTGCAAAGACGATGAGCTTAGAATACGTTCTGAGTCGTCGTCCCTGGCGAACATATCTTTCTGGATCAAGGAGGAGCATTATGATGCTCGGATATGAGAAGATCGCGTCACTCCTGCACTCGACGTCGCTTCTTCCCTCAAGTGGATTCAATCATACCGGAAATTTTGTAAGTTGGTCGAGCTATGGTCATGGAAACCGATTCTTGAATCCTAGGTTGTATACTCCAACAGGTTAAGTTGTTCGTTGAGTCATCTTTCCTAACGTCAAGGTAACTGGCGTAAGTAATCTCGCTATCTCCAGATTGCAGATACGTCTCCACGCCCCATGCACCAGCTCTTGAGAATCTCCAACTGGCAATGATACGAAAACATGTCCGGCTACGAATCACGGTGGGGCATGTATGTTTTCTTCTCTTGTCCCATCAAAATGTGCTGCAAACCCAAAGTTGGGTCCGTCCTTCTTTCGGAAAAATGGGGTTGCAATCACGGCCACAATTTTCACGCTAAGTTCTACGAAACGAGAAATACAGGCAGAAGACTCATTTCTACACCAATTGTGCGAAGTGTCGCAAGAACAATTGGTCTACATTAAAGCCCTGGCAGCGTTGCGCGATTTTATTCAGTCCTCTTTTCGTACGGATCCGAAAAGAAGAACGGGACTGAGGAAAATCTTCTGTCAGAAGTACATGTCTTAGGAAGCGTAGAACGGCGGGATGATGATGAAACCATCGGTGGCTCACAAGCGGACGCAAGATTTGCACTTAATATTACCTCACCCGGTGATGTTGCGAGAGGTTGGGACCCGCAAACCCGGACATAAAGTTCAAAGAAAAGCACAGCACAGAGCCACACGATCCAGCCCCCTTCACCAACCTAAAGGCAAGACACGCAATAAATGGCATCGAACGTACGACAATTGCTATATCTGAAAGAGCTCGATAGCGAGCCAGCCCAAGTACTCTCGATGCTTTGGAACAGTCCAAGAGATTTGGCTCATCTGAATGAATGGCTCTCGTTGCGCTGTTTCTACCGTCAAGGTCCAACACCTGCAGCATCACCCGCTTCGCTTGAGCGCTTGAGCCTTCTGGACACGCGTTGAAAAAACATCGTTGTTCCATACGCTACCCTCACATCTTCGGCGCCATACAAATTTCAATCCTGGTAGGCATTTTTCATTACGCTGTTTCACAGGTTCAATTACGAGCAACTCTGCTCTTGTGCTTTATTCAAGATTTACTACTTTTTTTAACATCATGAGTGTATCGTTGTCCAAAGACGAAATTGGACACACTCTACACTAACATTTGCGTAAACTGTCTGGAAAGGGCTTTGCGCTTTGGCGAATGGCCGCTTTACAGCTTAGCTATGCCTCCTTCCTTCGCTACTCTACAGGGTTTGCATCTGCTCCTCGTCTAACGCATGCGGAACAACAGCGAATTCAGCTTGGATCCTTCTCACTTGGATCATTCACTCCCTAAGTTTTGTTCCTCTAAGATTCCGTATGACATTGCCGGCGGCAATGCTCGATGCCAATATAATGCTTGATATGAAAGACCCATGTATAAAACATCTGAGTTCTCCGATCTCTTCCGGTAAGGGTCCTCCAAAACAGGACTCGGACACGGCCCGGTTTGGGCAATAGAGACTTGATAACCAACTCTATAATATCATGTATCTTCGCAACTCCCATTACTATCTACCAAAGCTCAATCTGACAATCTCAAAGTCAAGGGGAAGTCATATGCACCTAGCTGAGATCTAGCTATCGCTTTCTTCAGCCCAGGAAACAATCCTATTACACTGATCGAATCAACAACTAAGCTAGTCACTTGCACCAGCAGAATCACGGAAGCCGAGATGGAAAAAGTCTCATCCCCAACATACGACTACAGTGAACTTTGCGGAACTACCTACATCCATCTTATACTATATGCTTCATCTATCTCCCGCCCTTCTTGGTAACACCCGATAGATCGTTACAAGATCATACCGTCTGCCCAATGTTTAGATATATTCAAACCAACTCACCAATGCATATGGAGCCTCTAGGTAGGAGACTTTGGTACTATATAGCTGGTCTTCAGCTGCCTCCGACCCTCCTCGTACCTTGCGGGCTAGAGTAGTCTGGGCATGGATCGGAATTTTCAGTCCACACCAATGATCACCCCTAACAACTCCTCTCGTACACACATTTCACAAAGCAGCCAATCTCTACTGGTCGTTTCTCTCTGTCCTGCTAGCGCTTCTTTCTTCCGATTTCTCCGTATCAACGCCTACGTCGGGCTCTGAGCCGACTGAAAATCCAACGATTACGAGCATCGATCCATGGTCTTTCCTCCATGCCAGCATCTCTACAATCACATTTATGAGTCGGTAGAGTCAGATCATGAGTCTGGAGATATGAAGGGTTCAAGTTCGCGTTGTTCGACAATACGCCGGCTCCCGTTGGAAAAGGAGCAGGATGCCTTATACTAAGCTATATAAATACTGCGACAACCAGTCATAAATCACAAGCTCAGGGTCCGGTGGCTCTACTCTCAGCTTCTTGAACGTTACTTCTGCTACTTTGCCGTTGCTGTTCTCCATTGCTTGTAGCGCGAAATCTTTCCCGTCTTTCTCTTCCGGGAGCTGTCTCCTCTGCTGAACTTCTTTAGTGTCGGTACGAGGAGCTGCATGGATGATAGATCTGACCCCTGCCGCATCAACTTCACGATTTACGCGCAGGAGCGTCTGACGGTCAAGAAAGGCGAAGAAGGTATTATTTAGGAATGGAGCGCCCAGCAATGCTCGTGGTCATTGATCGAACGGACAGGAAAGGCTGGGTTCCTGACTGCTCGTGACGAGTGGAAGCGGGATGATAGATCCTTCACCCCTCTCAAAGGAATCCTAGCAGTGATTAAGGAACACAGAAGAAAGAAACAGCCCTAGCGTCCGTCGCGACCTGAGATGTAACCTCTTAGTCGATACCATGAAGATCGCAAGCCTTGCTGGCAGATCCGAACGCGGCGCGAGCGATGACCCAGATCCAGGTGGTAATGGAGGCGCCGAATGACGAACCAGAGGAAATTACCCAGTGGATAAATTGAGGGTTCAAGCTCACGGCGACCCCGATTATGAGGCAATTCACAGAGGAAATGCAGATGAACCTGAAGGCAGATTGGGTCGAGATGTACAATTGGATTGTCATACAAGCAGCTATCCTCGGATCGGAGATTTATCCCTATCTCGCGGAATTGATCAAGGTGCCGGCAAGCTCGACCACTTCTATATCAAGAACTACTACATTCAGCGTCTTACGGGCATGACGCCCAACAACTCTAAGGAATTCCAAAAAAAACGTCGCGCTCAAGGGAACTTGATGCGCGTGCGCTCGATGCTGTACAATTTCCGAGAGGTGTTTGGCCGTGGATGTTTCCTGGTTATGGGGGACTACAAGTGACTGTAGGTTCAAAGCGTCGAGACCATAGAGGCCAACCGCTAACCACTCTCAAAAGATTCCAGCACCCACATGTCCAAGTCAGCCAAGAGACCTCTCGGCAAGCTTTGAGGCACCAGTGGCCCCAAATTGAGGAGACCCGTCGACAGAACGATATCAAGCGTCGGCGTGGAGTTGCAAAGCTCGAGCGGATTCGCGTCGCCGCCGATGTGGAGGACGTTAGGGTCAACCGAGACTGAACAGCGATTGCGACTGTGAAAATGAAGAAGTATGCTGATATGGAGAAAAAGCATCGGGGCTGGATCTTTCGGGAGCTCTAGGGATGCCCGATACTAGGTGAATGATTCATCTTCGTTGTGAGATACGAGGCAAGAGCCATGGCACCCAATTCCTGCGAGCTGTGCAAACGCGTATACCATCTCTTCAGGTCTTTATTCTAGAGATCATCTATCTCAATCCGTCCTTGGAATCCTTAGTGACCCCTTCTACAGAAATTGCGAACTCATACCATATGCTCTGCTTTTACTTTCTATCAGCAGATCTCGACTCGGCAAGGATCTCCCTCAGGGCGGTGCTTAGCGCCCTGGAGCCAGGCCCATGCCTCTGGCAGCATCTGCTGTCGACGTCTGGGGCCAAGCTGAGATTGGAGCCACCGTCCCGAATCGATATCCTACAGGAGGCGTATGAGGAGACACGAGAAGAGCTGGAAGTACAGGATGCCAACCTCTCATGGGTTAGCGTTGAAGACTCCGTGGTGACCCTCCGTGTTGCCGACAATGGATAAACCCTATATCGTTATAGAACCTAAATCGCTGAGAATAAGGATCTTGTGTGGTCGACGACACATTAGCGATGAGCTTTCAAATACCTCCCTTTGGTGACAAAGGACGAGATGGCAGGTCTCCTTTTCGCGACCATACAGAAAGATCGCGCATAAGGACAAGGACCGGTGATTCAAAGAAACCAGGCGCGCTACGTCGGAGTCAAGAGGGATCAGATAGGCGTTGCCCTGGGCTTGTGGGAAAAATATCAGTTGGGGGCGTTGAATGCTATGGAATGGCAGGCATTGATTGATGAACGACGAATACGATCATCCATGGTTGAAGCTGAGCGAACGTGGGCGACCAAGGAGTGGACAGTCAGATCCAGGAACGAATCCTGCACCATGAACGCTCCATAACGGCCCCGACTAATGAAGTGATGCTTGCTCCCCGGTGTGAAAGGATAGCGACAGCGAGTCTGGAATCGAGAGGACTCTTTGAGCGATGTACCACATGATTCTTCTTCAGTCCCATCGCAGCCGTGAAATAGCCATCAAATACCATCGCCACGCCTATTGAGATCGGGCGTGTGCAACGTTTTGTTCGTTGCCCAACGGTTGAAAAACGCCAGAGCCTTGCCAAAGGCGCTGTTCGGTCGGTTTCCAAAAGACAACTACAAATACTACAGTACAAAAAAGTACATCAATTGCCCGCTCCGGATTGAATCGATACCGGCATTTCTTCCAAGATATCTACGACGAAAACTGCGGCTTCAAAATAAAGACCGCTTACGATTGCTCGCTGATGTTGGTCTTTGTGAGCTCCGATCTCAATTTACATACTATACGGAATCATATCTTCAAGAAAAACGATTTCAAAGTCTTTTCAAGTCCAAAGAGATCAGGGTCTCCAAAAATATGCTCGTTGAACATGTGAGCGTCTGGACGCGCTAAATCTGCCGCTGGATCTTGTGTTTCACTTTCTTCTATTAGACTACCGATTCATCGAGACTGCCTTCAGTCATTGTTCACGACGACTCACTTTGAACAGTAAGAATCATGGAAGAACCGGGGGCATGGCTTGCGAAATACGATGTCCTTGGGAGTTCGACAATACGCGATGGATACGAAAGAAGGAGCTGATCTAGACTGTGAGCTGTGCTCGCATCAGGGAAGGCAGGAGAGAACGTTTGGGAAAGGGCAGCTACTTTTTGAGCTCTCAAGAGCCTTCTCTATCTATCTCATTATAAAAGTGATGTATGCACTCTCACTCCATCATGTCCATTGCTCAGCTAATAACTTCTATAATGTAGGCGATAAACTTACGATCTTATATAGTCCTCTCATAAGACCTTCGACTGGGATTTCCTACTATGGCAAAATGTCAACCTACTACCATGGACAGCCTTACACATCAAAAACCACATCATCATAGAGAATAGCCTGGGGAGTCCAAATGATGCCCGCATACAACTCCGTCAAAGACCACGGCTGTCCTGGTCCAATGCCTTTCGGTGTCACCAAAGCAGCGATGTTTACTCAGTTGACCGACAAGACGAACAAATCAACAAAGCGCGGGGAAGCAACAATGTCACCACAAGGGGTGCCCGAAAGCTGTGAAGGCACACTTCTTCAACGTGGGCCAAAAACAATGGATTCCTACCCGCAGGCGGTTCTCAGTTTTCACACCCATCGTCCCCAATTCCATTTCAGCTATGGTGTGGTTTTCCCCGTCGAACAACTCCTCAAGGGAGATGACCAAGCTGTCTGGCTGTCTAGCTCTTTATTGGGTCTTACTCAACTCGTCCTCCGAACCTTTGTCCGGCCGGCTAGTGTGCTGAACACCAAAGTGAAATTCAATGTGTTTCATGCGGTGGAGTTTGAGTATATATATAATGCGTGAGGGGTTGAGGTTTTTAAGCTCCCAGACACGGAAAAAGGGAGGATATTCTCTAATAGCACCACCAAACGGCTCATGTACAAAGACTTCATAGCCACATCAGAGCAAAAGACTATGAAGCGGCTAAAAGCTAGTCGAAACTCCTCCAAGGGTTTGCTTAATCGCCAACCAAGCTTGAGGCAAGGAATAGATGATACTCTGGCGAAGATACAATAACAGCTCGCCGTTATATTCCTACAGGCAATTGAGGGAATGCAAGAGTTGAAAATCTTACACCAATCTCAACATGGTTCCAAATGTCCAAGCTTGAAGACTCTCTATTGACTCCTCCCCACGGAGTCCTGGAGAGCTCGCAGGTAAGAATACTCTACAATGACTCACAACGAATTAGAGATGAATCCCTTCACTCGGCTTGGACTTGACACCGCAATTCGAACCTTCCCTGGAGCCGCACAGATGAATAATGCGTACCAGGCCATGATGGAACGCAGGCGCGTGCTACATGTTGAAGAGGATATCTTACGACTTTTTGATTACTATTATTCCCTGTAAGTGGCCTGTTCTCTGAAGTCGAGTTCACCAACAGTGGTAATACTCATTGAACATCGCTCACATTGGCTACACAGAGACACTCCCATCCACCCATCCTCCCACCATGGCCCACCGCGCCTTACCGCCACGAGTAGTTGACCTGTTAGGGTTTGCGGTGGACTGAAGCAATCGCAATTTTTCGCGAAACGCCACGAATTTCGAAAGAATCGCTTAAATAGCGCCAGCACAAGAGGCACCAAAGCGCGCGTCACCTCCCACCCTCTCAAGTCCCGGACAGCTAGTCCGTGAGTAAGCTCCACGCTCCTGATATATCGCTCACATCGGCTACACAGAGATAGTTTCACTCATCCCTCCTCCTACAATGGCTCACCGCGCCTTGTCGCCACCAATGGAGTCATTGAGCTCCAAGACAAGCACGAGTCGGCTGTGTCTTTGGTTTGACTAATGGGCTGTGCAGGTGGGTAATTTCTAGACAATGGGCTTCTACTTTATTTCAGGATGGTATGGATAGCCCTGCCCTCGGCGCTACATAGTTACAAATCCTCGTCCTCCTAACTCTAGCCGGCCAGCACCGCCAATTCTGGAACGTGACGTTCGAGCAAGAAGCGCCTCGTACTCTAATAGAAGTCTCAGACTCTTTCTGCGGTCCTGCTCAGGATCTTGAAGACAATCATGGACCAGGCTGATCGGACAAGAGATCCTACGGATTGGATTTACGCTTTGCGACACAATCACGATATATACGATTTCGACCTCTATAAATATGGTCGCTTGAGCTCGCTAACTACGTTCACACAATCTGTATATCGCTATCGGCGCGATAACGCCTGGCCTCACAGGATGTGAGAAAAACCCTTGGGCTCCTGTTATAAAGCTTGATGCACGACCACAGTGCACGTCACTGAGAACCTAGCCTCCAACTCCCGGGGCTATATCGTGGAATGAACAATCTTCCTATTTCTTGATACTCATCAGCAGGATTTATATGTATATATTATATATCTGAAAATTTCACACCAGGCGGAAGAAGCAGCAGACGCTAGAGCTCGTTAATAAGAAGAGTGTGGAGAATTGTAGAGAAGTGGAGCTTTTGGACGACGAGCCAGCACTACCCGCTGAAGAAATAAAGCCGAAAGGAAGCGGAAAGAAGAAGCCATTTAAGAGAGAGTGGATCTCGAGCTTTTTGAAGCCACGATTGCTCACCTGGCCAGGTACCCTCGATTCCCATCCCACGGAGATTGCATTTGTTCCAGAAGTGCTCAACGCCCCAGAAAAGACGGAAATGGACATTGATGCAGAAGACGCTGACGCAATAACTCCCGATCCTCTTCATATTTCCTACTTCAAAACTCTACCGTTGCACACTGTCAAAGTCTAGATAATCTGGATAGACTTCATGTTCGCTGATTATATACATCCAGGACAAGTCTATCGACAACATAAGGCCTTTCGCGGATGGGTGCTATGCCTATCTATGGCGAAGATATAAAGAGCTGGCGGCTCCCAAAGCATAATCCACTCACGACGAGTGGCGTGCCCAGTTCGCTAGAGACTTTATCGAGGATGTTTTTAGCTGGGCTTGGGAAATGCCCCGCAAGAAATCACGTTCGCGGCCCGTGTCTTCAGAGTTTGCTTATTCGAGCGCCAGCTCGTGCTTGTTTCGGTTGTTGGATCGAGGAAAGAGGTTGGCATCATCAACAGAGGTGCCTAGACGTCCCCAAGCCCAATAACAATAAGCCCGAAGCCCAGAATATCCTTTGTTCGAGACTGAACGGACGATGAAGACGGCGCTCGAGTTCGAAAAAGCCTACATGAACTTCGACTCATCTACTCAAAAGGTGTCTAGTCAGTAAACAACATCTCCGCCACCTATTGGCCGCGTTTCTAAGTATCGCTCAGCCATTCAAGCAGATCATTTGGCTGAATACTCTTGGTGGATCCTACGATCAAGGCCGAGCCTCGAGTAGGCTCAAACAGGTGTACTGTCAGTTTTAGCTGAATCGGTACGCCAACATGTGCCCGCCTAACGTATTAGGGTAAATACTGACCCCTCTGGGATTGTTTGGTATCCCGTCAATCTTCATCTTGGCGGTCCACAATGAAGTGGTACCATATCAGGGCCTCGATGGGCAGGAAAGATAAACTAGGAATAGTATGTTTTTTTGCACAAATACAATGAATATACAGAACAAGAAATCTTGGTCGAGATTACTAATAGGGATGAAGACGATCCTAGCGAGTGCAGAGACGAAAGCGAGAGGAACTTCTTGAACGCAAGGCAATGAAGTTTTGCAACAGCCTCTACCATAGGCAATTTATCAATCAGGCGGCGGCGTGCGAGCTTATCTATGAATAGTAAAATGCAACGATCACATCTCTTCGGCCATCATGGCTGTATCTCGTGGTGGCACATCCATGGGTTGGGGGGGTAAGCAAGCCAGCCAGCTTCGCGACAACGGGCAATATTTCCTCAGTCTTTGAGTACCTCCCATGCATGCCTTGCATTGGCAGCGGTCAGCACCGTAGTCATAGGTCCTGCAGTGACAGCTGGGTTAACGAAGCCCACGTAACGATTATTCATACACTAACGCGAAGAATTTGAATGAGAAGGACAAGAAAGGGAATCCACTCGTCTCGACTTGAAGACTCGAAATGATAAGCTTCACCATGCTAGCTGCTAGCCGGTAATTCCCCTGGATACTTACTTGTGAGCATCCCACGACTTTATCGTGCTGACTACTTTCTAGATCTCGTGACACAAGAATCCGTGGATATCATTATAATAAGCCTCTCTAATTGTCTATGAGCATTTATTGATTGACTGCTCATTTCTCGAACGACGAAGACAAATTCGGAGAGAAAGAATTCGAATAGGAAGTCTCGCCTGTTGTTGATATGGCAACCACACTTCAAGCCACGAGGCCTCCGAAGTCGTCGAAGACCTTGATTCCACCTTCGCAAACCATGAAGGTCTAGAGAAGAAGAACAATATTGCGGATACGACAGCTTTCGACTCCCATTCAGCAGCTCTTCCGGCGGAACTATACCCCACCTCAGCTTTCGGGTCGAAGATAACAATCGACGAGCAATCACTCCGAATTTGCCAGGACATCCCGCTCCAGCAACAAATGACGATGGGACTTTACATGCAGAACTTCCAGTTTATCGAAGACAGCTACGTCTACTATGCGCTGTCCCCCTACTTCTCCAAAGGCGAAGATCTTGATACGAAGGAATCTCGACTCAACCAGACAACTTATTGCCCATTGGCCACACTGAATATGAATATATATCTATACCTATCAAGGAGGAGCGCAAGCAGAAGCTCGCGTACATTGCCCGTCCTCTCGCGCAACTGATCTTATATAGCAGTGAGCGAGTCATCATCTTTCGTGACGGGCCGCTGACGTTGTGGGATGTCGAGCTATTCCTCACAATGCTCGGCGTCCGTTTTATCAGTATTCGCTCAGATATGAACGCCAGAAAGCGACACGCGAAAATTTATCGCTTCAACAATCGCAATGATGGAAAGAGCACCAAAGGTTTCGATCGTGCTCTGGAGCAGAGCTCTGAGTCGATACGGAAAGGTTCGACTGTCTCCTTGCGTTGCTTCGCATCCCTTCCAAGTCGATCAAATTCCAGAAAGTGTGTTACATTTGGATGAGGCGGAGTCTCATGATGAAAGAAACACTTGGGAACGCACGGCGATCTCTGATCGTCACTCTACGTTGAGGACTTTGATGCTGGAGAACACCTCATAGACATCTGATACCCGGTGCAATTTGGGTGTGAGTACTGGCACAGCGTCTAAAAATGGGGGTCCTAATGCTCCACTGGGAGCACGATGACATAGGCGTCATACCGTTAGAGACCGAGATGGCCAATTGGTTCGAGCAACTCTTCATCAGAATATTTGGGGCGCTATGTACTTGAGCCCATAAGAGTATGCGAGCTTGTCAGCGCCAGCTTCATCTACTAAGCATGGTCTGGTCATTCTGTCGCCGTGTCGCGGGATCTTCCATTGCTCCGCGCGGATACCCCAGCTCACTGCGTTCGAACTCACTCCTCCTAGCTTCGAGCATCCTGTGGGTAGCCATTTTGGTCAAGTTTCGAATTAGTGAAAGCTTTTCGCAGGAGAATGCAGGCCCTAGTGCCTCATTCAAGCGAAGTCTGCGACAGCTCATCTGGAACCCAAGCAGCAAATGATCTCCTGTCAAACACGTCCGGAAATACCATGAAGAGGTCGCTATCTCTATCTTCAACGTGCTTAGCGGTGTCAGTGAGCTTCACCATGTCAGTCTGATTGATGAGTAACAATCTCTGTTGGAGGACTGCTTTGGATTTAAGATCAAGCGAAGAGAGATTGGGAGCTCTTGATCTCCGGAAGCTGAGTAAACCTTCTTATAATTTTTATTTCGGAGCTTGTTATCGATGGGCGGATTTCACTCTTTCCCCTGTTACTATATCAATCTCGATCATTTACTGCACTTTTATATTCTCTTTTCTTCTTATTCTATTGCCATCAATAGCTCACTTTTATTACTGTTAGCATGCTATTACTTAATTTTAACACGTTCGCGTATCTGGCTGCGATTATAGATACTGAACTTCACCCAACCACAGACACAAGTCGGTCGATAACAACAGCTAAACAATGGAAAGAAAATAGTCCTTCTAACCGATGGTCGCAAATATCGCTTGCCGGACGGCGAAGTACGGTGGATCGATAGCGAGCAAGAAGCTTACGACCAATTTGACTTTCTGCAGTCATGCCGCGAGGCGGATAGATTCGATGCTATCCTCGAGGTGGAATATGCGAATTTTCGCTAGGATTCGAGCACAGCGACATCTCGCAACGGCATAAATAAAGGCAGACGGGAGATCCACGGCATAGACTAGGTTTGCAAGAATTATTCTGGAGCCACCTTCTATTGCTGGCTGTGACAATGGATGCATCGTACTGTGATAGGCATAAGTCTCGCCGTGACAAGGACGGCATGCCCTTCAAGTATCTACCAATCTTGTCGCAACATTACTTTGGGCGAATAAAGTCTTCTTAAGACAAAATTCGGTATAGTGTTTTATTTTGTGTCAACGCCGTATCAAGACCTTGTTGGGTCTTCTATCAAGGGTATAATCGACCAGATCTCTGTTACTTTCCCAATCAGATCCATGCGCTTTCATTGATGGACTTCCATGCAGCAATTCAGAAGAGAAGCGTCAGCTACGCGGCACTACCATTCTTCTTTCAAGCTCTTCGACGAAGGAAAACACTTCGCTGATGCGTCTCCATAGGCTGCTTAAGCCGCCCTGCTCACAATCAGTTATCAAGGCTGGCTAAGATCAGATCAAGCGTTATGTGGTGACGATGACACGATCTCAAGTCAAAACGCCATGGCCTCGATTCTGGCTCTGTCGCCGATGTGCGTACCTTATGGACAGGAGGGAAGCTAGTCATTGGCTCGACCTTCATAGAATGGGGCGACTCAGCTTGTGAGGTTACCGTTGTCAAGTCTTCAATCGAGGTGCAGAGTGTGCGGGTTTACGACGTTCGAATGTGGCCTGTACAACTACACAGAAGCGGACCATCGACAAGCCCAAATTGTTATTTCCGAACAGGTTATCATGGCAGCCAACAATTGCACTCTCTGAATTTCGTACTGTCTTCGTGGAACAGAACAGCAGCCTTGGAAAAGCTGAGAGGAGCGAGTCCAATATCGTGTGCCCTATCACTACTATAATAGCTTCCATTCAAGACCGCACCCCCTTTGCAGACTACCACTTCTGCAAGCCCACAACAACACGGTTTTCCTCGAGCAACATCGAGCACCTCGCTTCTCCTTTCCCTTCCAGCTATATGGTCACAACTAAGAAATTGGATGATATGAACCTGGAAGAGCTATCGAAAACCGAATAGAATATTTTGACAGATATCGAGCGATTCTTCCATTATTTCTCTTCGACATCTATCTTCTAAAAGAGAGCCTTTGCACAAGAACACCATGTTGGCAACACTTCTATTGATTGCCTTGCGACATCCAAAAATTCTTCAATAGTAAAGCAACTGCCTAGATAGCACATACTAACGACTACCGCTGGTCCTCTACCATTATCTTCCCTAATACGATGTCTTTTAGAAGAGCTTTACCGACAGTTTCTATAGCATCTTCCGAATCCAACATAGCTTTCTACAATAGAGATTCTAAGGGTGAAATATATATGAAGTTAATTAGACAAAGCGTGTCTTCGAAGCACTTGAGCATTTCCTTTTTCTATTCTCAAACTGTACTCGGCATCTCGTGTCAACCTTCTCAACCAGAGTTGATGCTCTCATTAAAGCTCATCACCGACCATACGTGCATGACCACATTCCGGTGACCAAGATATCGAGAGAATGCGCAAGAGACGTCACTTGAGAGCAATCCTCTGTCTACACAGATGAAGGTTGGAGAAATGGAATCGGGATATGGATAAAGGTTACCACGCCGCAAAAAGGCAGTGGCAACTGAGGAGGCTCCGAAGCCAGCCTCCAGTAAGATTGTTGGCCTACAAGCAACAACGCCCAAGCAACAGCGTAATACGACTGGCAAATTGGAATCGACCATCCGTACATGACTACATTCTGGTGCCCAAATCGCGGAGAATGCGACAGAGACTACGCTCAAGAGCAACTCTCCATCTACGAGGATCAAGATTGGAGAAGTGGAATCAGGATATGGATGAAGTTTCTCAGGGAAAGATTAAGGCAGCGGCAACTGCGACGGCTCTAAAGCCAATTCTTGGCAAGGTTATTGGCCTACAAGCGACAAAGACAAAGAAGCAGCGTAATGTAACTGGATTATCAGGAGCAGAAGAGTATCAAGCTCAGATAACGAATATCGATTCTTAGTGCGTGCAACAGAGTCCAATCACACTTTTCGCGTCTGTAATTTTAGCGAAGGAAGTATTCGACCTTTACTTGATATCTTACCCTTTCGCACTCCGCTTGTTAAACTTTCATACTAGACATTACAGCGTATAGCCAATTCGGTGTCAGTATTGTTTGAGTGTTTCTCATCCCCTGAATATCCTACAATTAGCCGTGAGATCCTTCGAGGGTCTCCATTACCATGCCTCATTTCAAACGATTCCAGCAACGGGCCTGGTTTCCGAGGTCGTGAGGGAAGGAGTATATTATACAGGGTCTTGAGCGCAATGGTGAGTCCATCTAGGATAAGAAATAGGGAAAGTGGTGCTCCTTCATCGAACAAGTCACGACAAATGTCGGTTCTAGACGACAGATCATATCTCGAGTATCGAAGCAAGCGAAGTGCATTGAAGACGGCATATTGTTCCTTTTTTAAGCTTTCTTTGGACAAACAAATATACTTTGCAATACTACAGGCCAAATGGATCCCCAAAAGAGCACATCAACAGAAGAATAACAAGGAGGTTGTTCTACTAGCAGTCAAGAGCATTGATGACTTCTAGAAACGAAGGAAAAGCGGAGATAAGGCGACAGCTTCTTTTTTGACGGTGATTAGAGACCTGCCGGAGAGGATATATATATCGGGAAATTCCCACAAACTTACCTTCCAGAAGCATTCATATTCTTCCACGAAAGGATAGATTAAAGAATTGCTGAAGAGAATTATCGCTCGCGGCGGAAAATTTGGGCTCGACAGTAAGAAGACCGAAGCAACAGCGTGATACAGCCGGCGAGTTGGTATCAAAGAAAGCTCAGATGCCTCGACAGGTTTCATCTTGGAAGGAAAAGCGGAGAAAAAGCGGCAAACCCGCTGCACGGTGTGATGTATATATACGAAAAGCGCCACAACCTCACGTCCCAGAAGCATTCAGATTCTCCGCGATGGGGGGAACCAAGGACTTACTAAGCAAGGGTCGCAACCGTGCAAACCGTGCGTTTTAGGCCTTATACCAAACTGAATTGCCTGCCGTCGCCTTAAACCGTGCGTTTTAGGCCTTAAACCAAACTGCACGATTTAAACTGATAGTGTACGCTAGTTTAGACCTTTAGTGGTGCAATTGAGGTGGGGGGGCGATGGAAAGCTCTGAATCAAACATCTTAGATGAGGTTGTAAGATGCAAAGTGAGAGAAGAATTTCGAGATTTAGAATTTCGTCGCCCAATGGACCCTGAGTCGATCATCGAACCTGCTAGATCGTCGAGTCGTTCGTCGATCGACCTAGTGATGGTAAAGTAAATAGTAATTTTTACTCGTCAATAAGGTTTTTATGCGTATTTTATCTTAACTCATCACCAAAAATCTTTCTCTAGGCGACGCTAGAAAAAAAACAGACACTTCGACGAAGTATTGAAATTTATTTTAGGATTGCACCTAGGGCTAACCTAAACACCAAGATATTTATAAACTATTGGTGCAAATCGTGGTGTAGACCTCCTAAATCGAACTGCATGGTTTGCCAGATGCCTCAAACTAAACTGCACTAAACGGTTTAAACTGATAGTGCACCAATAGTGTGAAACGGTTTGCAAACGCTTGCGAACCTTGTTACTAAGGGATATCGCCTGTTGCGAGAGATCAAGTCAAGCAGAGACCTACTCTATCGTTATGGTGCGTTACCTGGTGGCACTGTGGGGTGTAACGACGGGCGGCTATGCACCAATAAAAACTGGCTGGTCAACCCTTTACGATGCTGGAAGAACGACAAGGCATGCATCCCCATATCGTCGAAAATCCCAAAATTCTATCTATGGAAATCGCCTCATGAACAACCCTTGCGCATAGAATCGAGCCGATACGCAGCTATCCTATCAACGGAGAAGTAATTCAAGACACACCAAAGATCGACAAGCGGTGATGTGAAGTCGAGGGCCACATGGAACGGTACCAAGAAGTCGACGGCTTTTCATAGGTGAGTTCTGCCCAAACTTACGCCATCATACTGTTGGTTCAGAGCATGGTCAAATATGGAGTTCCGCAGACTTTCGCCACAATCATCAATCCTATACTGTGCAGTGAAGCTGTTACACACAGGTGGAATCCATTCTGACAGGGCAGTGAGCTGTTTGTGTCCGCATCTAGATTTCTAGACACTGCACTCTCCTCGACTTCCCTTGGAGGGCTAATCCGTAGTGCTGCTCCAGCAATCTAACAGCTCATCACGAAACGCAACGGCAAGACTTCGAGCCAGCATATGGTCAGAGGCTTAAATCGATTTCACAGACGTCGATGGACAAACCTGTGAAGGCTGATTGGCGGCTCGATCGTGATCGCTACTTCGAATAACTTGAAAGACAAACTTAGACTCTTGTCGTGGGGCCTGCAGAGTGTGCAGATATCAGGAGGATATCTGGGGCGAAATTTGATGGGTGATTAGCGGCTGACTGCGCTAAAATAGTCAACCAGCGAGATATTATCTTTTTGGGAGAATCTCGAGATAAGAGTCTATTTCTAGAAATTTTGATATAAAAACTATCTAAATTGATAAGAATTCTCTATATTCTCTATTAAATATATAATATAAACAAAGATTACTAGTTTAAAGTATTTGAATTTCGAGTCTACATAAATTGTATCTATTGCGCATATAAAAGATTTGTTTAAGATCGAGAAAATTGTCTAAATTTTCTTGTTTTTAATTCTAAAATTGTCGAGAACAAAATCTTTTTTCTAGTTGTTTCTCGATTTTTTTGCAATTATAAATCGATATTAAATTAAAGCTTTTTGCAATATATATTTAATAGATATCTAATATACTTTTGAGAGAGCTATTTTTTTGTAAGAAAATTGCTTAAATTTTGCTATTTCTAACTTTTACACAATCGAGAACAAAAAATTTTCTATAATTTTTCTCAATTTTATTTTAGTTTGCTATCTATAGTTTTAAAGCTTTTTTTTAATTATATTGCAAATATATTTAAAGTTAATTCTTTTGCAATTTGTTCTATCTTTAGTATTGCTATTGTAATTTTTAAAAAGATTTTTTAAACTTTAATATAGATAGTTTTAATAATAGTATAATATTTAAAGTAGAATTTTTAATCTTTATTGCTTTAGCTTTTATATTAAGTGTAATTATATTAATTGTTTAATAAAATTACAAAAGAATTAGTTTCGAAATCTGCAATCTATTTTTTAAAGAAATTAATAATTGTTTGTATCTAATAGTTTAGAAAGTAGTTAAACAATAAGAAAAAGAAGAATTGTTAATACTTTATTATAGACAATAAAATAATTTGTTTCGAGAATAATATAAAAAATATAGAAATTGTAAACATATAAAATAAGAAGAACAATTAAAGTAGAGAATTAATAGATTGTCTTAAAAGTAAAGTTTGTTTAAATTGACAAAATCTAATATTTAAAGCAAAAAATATAATAGTTTAATATAATTATACAATTAGCAAGCAATTGCAAACGTCTATATATATTGCGAATATTAAAACTTTATGCGCTAAGATATAATCTAATTTAATTAAGATTTTGCAACTTTGTCAAATATAAAGAAAACAAAACAAGCTCTTTAAGTAGATTTTATCTTAACAATACTAATTTAAATATGTAGAGTAGTTAGATTTGTAAGATTTGCAAGATTTTAAGAGAATCTTAATCTATTAAACTCGATTCGTCTTTCGAAACGCGAATAGAGTTATCGATTTATTGTTTTTGTTACTAAATGCAATCAATATCTATATTTAGTTTTTCGATTTCTTTTATTTTAGAATTTTGTTTAGTATATATTTTTTTCGAGATCTTAATATCTAAAGTACTATAAATCTTATTAACTTAGTTTTGTTATATAGAATTCGAAATCTCTTTAATAATATATTCAAAAAAGTCTAAAAGAAATAAGCAAGATTAGCGTAATTAATGAATTGAGTTTCAACTCGAACGAATTGATTCGTCCAATTTTAACTCTAAGATCGAGCAAAAGTGTTACGCTAGTACTTTCGTAAGAGATATTAGAGAGAATTTATGCTATTAAAAAGATTTATAGGCGTCTTTAGACAATGCAAGCAATCATTTGATAACAAGAATTGCAACTATAGACAATCTTATGTTTAATAAATCTTCACAAGTGATTCAATGAATCAAAGTAACAATAAGTAAAGACTTAAGATAAGTTGAACACAATTTATAAGAGAGTCGTGTTTCTAGTTTCTATATACTAAGGAAATATAGATTGTTCGCCTTGTTCGTTCGTCGAACATAGCGAACATCATGTTCGCCTTGTTCGTTCGCCAAACATAGCGAACATCATGTTCGAGATTAGACTAACCGCGTCGGGTTGGGTCATCGAGTTCGAGCCAGGTTCCTGGCCCGCCAAGACCCGAGTCGGGTCAGGATTTTGATACCAAAAAGTCGATTTAGGTCACGATGTTGATACCAAGTATTCGGGTCGAGTCAAAGGGTAGATATGAAGTACTTAGCGTATAACCTGGCTCGACTCGCCAAGACTCGAAAAATTTAAATTATTTTTGAAAAAGTGCATTAATCAACTTAATCAAGTTGATTAATTTAATTAATTTGTTTATAATATTATATAGTAATGCATTTAGGTAATGCATTTGTACGTTATTTGTGCGTTATTATTTTTAAACTATTTTTAGTAATTCAAATAATGCGAATTTTTTTAAAAATAGAAAATCTTGGCATTTTGACGTCATTTTCGATTGCTTGGCGAGTCGATCGAGTCGAGTCAAGAAATCGTTGACCTAGGTCGATTTCGAGTCGGGTCACGATGTTGGTACCGAGTATTTGGGCCGGGTCAGAAAGTTGGTATCGAGTATTTGGGTCGGGTTAGAAAGTTGGTACCGATTCCCGGCCCGACGATCAGTCTATTCGAGATGCTCGCTCCTCGAGCATGTCGAGCATAATGGCAGGTTCGCTAATAGCGCGTAGAATCTAAACCACTAATACAGCTTAAGTAAGCTCGTAACAAAAAGTTCTAGCTTAATCGAATAAGTCGAACACATAAGATACGTCGAACGCTCAACTCAACTTGCCCAATCACGTGACGTCACGTGACGCGCTAATCATATGCGATTAGCGTGAATCCTGCGCTAGCTTAATCGAGATAGCGCATAAATAAAATAAGATAAGATAAGTGAATGCTAACGCGACGAAGTTAGCTTGAATTCTTGACATTGACTCGACAAAACTCGATTCTAAGATCGAATTCGCGCCTTGATCCTAATCTAATTCTACGAGATTCAAGAGAGTGAGTCAAGTTAAGAAAAAAGTGTTCGATTCAACTTAACGATTACATTAAGTAAGATTTTTAAGAATTAAAAGCAACAACAAGATATAAATTAGTAATAATATTATTTAATTATATATAATTTGCAAACTTAATAGATAATTTTATTACAATTGTTGTCTAAAGTTATAATAACAATTGAAGCAATATTGTATTTTCGAACGCAAAATTTTTGAAAAAAGTTATTTTTGGAATTTTTTATAACTTAAAAAATTATTATTTATAAAACAACTATTTCGACAATAAGATTTACAACAATAAGATTTTAAAATAGCAATATATATTTTTCTAAAATGATAAATATATATTAAAGTTATAAGAAGTAAAGAAATAGAACAATATAAGTATAAAATGCAATAATACAAAAGAAAATAAGAAAAATTTTCTTCGCATAATCGAAAACAATATTTAAAAGCTCTAAATATAGTTGTTTCGAAATTTTAAATTAATTGATAAATAATATCTATTTATCAACTAGTATTTAAGTATTATATTAATTCTTGTTAGTTTTAAACAAGACAATTTTTTTGTTAAATTGCTTTTATTGTTATATAAAATAATTAATTATTATACTCAAAATACAAAGTTATATATTTTAATATTTTAATAATTTCTAATATTCGATTTAACTATTTTAATTAATCTTGTTATTACTTGTAATATAAAGAAGATATAAGATTAATGTCAAATTTTTGTTGTCGAAATATAATAGTTGCAAATTAGAAAACTTTGTATATTAATATAATTTTTTTTACAAAAAAAGAAAATAATCTAAAAGAAAATTTAAATTATTCTGCAAAAAGTAGTCGAAAATAATATGTTTAGTATTTGCAAAATATTATAAAAAAAAATTAAATATTTGTTTTAATTTCTTTAGATTATAATTGTCGATAATTATTTTTTTATTGCAATTCTTGTAGTAATTTTTAGTTATTTAATACTAAATAATTTATTAAACTTTTATTAGATTCTAAAGTATTATATTGTTAGAATTAAGATAATAATTAGTGTGATCGTCAAGTTGGGTTTCAATCCAATTGAGTTAACTCGCTCAACCTTGATTCTAGAATTAGGCAAATTTCCTAGCTTAACAAAGTAGGGCGAGCGAAGAATGCGCGTCGAATGTTCAACTCGATCTACTCGTCACGTGACGTCACGTGACGCGCTAACTATATGCGATTAGCGTGGATCCTGTGCTAGCTCAATCGAATTAGCGCAAATATAAGATAAGATAAGATAAGCGAATGCTAACGCGACGAAGTTAGCTTGAGTTCTTGGCATTGACTCGACGAAACCCAACCCTAGAGTCGAGTTCGCGCCTTGACCTTGGCCCAACCCTACGAGGCCCGAGAGAGTGGGTCGAGTTAAGAAAAAAGTGTTCGACTCGACTCAACGATCACACTAATAATAATTAAAGACTTTAACAATTTAATAGTAGTAAAAATTTATTAGTTCTATTATGTAGTTTCGAATATTTTAATACTTTAATATTTGCGACAATATATTTTTATTAATATCGTTCGACAAAAAGAGATTTTTTTTCTATACCTTTATTAATTTTTTTTTTTTTTTTTTTTGCATTTTTTAAAACTGTTTTTAAACAATCGATTAATAATTTTTTTTGCTAGAAATCGAATTAGTTTTATCTTGTATATAAAATTATTGTTGTCGAAATTATAAATTAAATATTAAGTTTATTTTTTCTTTTTAACGCGTAAGTAGATTTTTGTAGTATTTTAAAAATAATAGATTTGTGCAAGAGCAAAAGTAACTTGCTAAATTCGAAAATTTATTGTATTATTGTTTAAGTTAATCTATATATAATCGATAATTATTGTAGCAAAGAATCGACTTAGTTTGTAGATTAATTAAGATTGTAGATATAGATAAAACGATGCAAGTAAAAGAAGATAAAAATCGAAAATACAAAAGAAGAGACAAAAATTTTATGCAAATAGTAATAATTCTAAAATTAATTCTAGATTTCTAGCATTAAATATTGCTTACTAAGTATAATACGAGCTCTATGCAAAATATCTATATAAATTAGATGCAAATCAGTTGTTTCAGAATATCTATAAGATATCTAAAAAATTTGGTAAGAGAGATTACAAATATCGGTAATATTCCCGAGTCAGCCGTGGTTATCTCGGTCAGCCGCATCTCGGATATCTAGTGATGGTAGAATTACGACGCTAAAATTTTCGTTGGGGTTATCAACACGCCGCAGACAGCTCGTTTCCAGGCAGTCAATGCTTCTTCAGGACAACTGAAGGATAGGGCAGAGAGGGTTCTGTGTGTCCCCACAGTATAAGTATATCTTATATATGGGTCTTGGTACACCGCATATACGGACGTTGGCAAGCCCCATCCTTTAGCCAACGATCCAGCGACCGTCCATGTAGGTCTCAATTTGGCGATCGGTTGAGGTTCAACTACTAATTTTCCATTAGAAGGTTTCTCTCAACGACACTACTTTCACTACAATACACTCAAAGAAGCGCTCTTGATGTTACAATCGCAACTTCAACAAGAGCTTCAACATTGCCGTACCACCTTCTCCAGCCAATGCCGCGCCCGGAGCTGGCAGTGAAGCCAGGGCTCTGTGTACGCAGAAATTGCGCAACCTCCGCTTCGTCGTGATTCACAATCACTACTACTAGGTAGAATAACTGTACGCTCGAGGATACTGGACACGGCTATGGTGGTTATGGAAGGAGACCGGTCTCGTGCAGGACCTTTTGAGCGATTAGGAGTTCTGAATGGTTCGATAACGTCGGGCTCGCATATTCTGTATCAACAGCGATAGGCACTTAGGCTGCTGTGGAAGCAAAACGACAGCGTCTGGAGGAGATACAAAAGCAGGAGATTATAGCTCGAGAGGCTCTTCTGCGTTTCGATTTGAGAGCGGAAATCGAAGCAGAAATCAAGAAGGAAGTGTTTCTAGCCGGGAATCTTGCACTAGCTTTTCTGGCTGACTTCCTGCGTGTGATACTTGAAATGAGGCTTCGCCATACTATCTCATAGCGGGAGATGCTGCCTCCTTTGACTCGTGTCTTCGCAGTGACGATACAGTTATATAGTCCTGCCTATCACAGACGCTTTGTGATAGCGTAATTTAGTGTCACTGCTCTATATACTGTTCAAGTACATCAAAGAAAGACCATTAGCATCGAGCAAAGATGGAAGAAACAATTCCGTGTCGTCAGATCAATCGAGTCCGGGAGTGAAAGCTTGGCGGTCTAGCTTCTAGGAGCCTAGCGTGGAGCGAGGCGCTTGCGCTTGTTCTTTTGTACTGCAATCTCATCCTTGACAGTCATGCTCCCTTCCCAGCTTCCGCCTTTAACAATTGTCGGTTTCCTAATCGCAACTGTACCTTGGCGGCTCAAATCTTGACAGCATACGAGATCACACTGCATGCCCGGACTACGCCTTGCAAATAGCGTTGATAGCGACCTTGGATATGAGTGTCTTAATGCTGTGAATGTTGAGCCAATTGTCTCCCAATCATGAAGGATGGCAGGTAAACCGGTGTTTGGGGATCAGTTGTTTGGGAATTCTCTTATAGACCTTGAACACCATGTAGGCGTGGTCTAGACTCCGGTTGCAAGAAAACTTTACAGCTCAGGCATCTCCTCGAAATTCTTAGCAATTATTCGTCGCTTTTCAAGACAAGCTAGTAGCATTCTATACTTCCTGCCATGTACGCCGTTTTGTAGGATGTGACATCTGGTAGCCAACACTATTGCGATGATGACTCGATCGTGCAGTTGTGCCATGACAATGCTTTATTATTGAAATAATTCTTTGAAAATCGCGTGCGTAGTGAAAATGCCTGGTAAGACGTTGCACGAGTCCACCGTAGCGCGAGAATGATCCGAAGATCGAGCGGCTGGAAGATCTTACTATCGCATTATGACATGCTGTATGTCCATATAGATTGTGCGCCGGTTGAGGACGACACAATAGTGGTTCGTACCTGTCACAGCTGTGTGACCGGAGGCTAGGCGCCATCATGGACTGAGCGAATCCGGAACTGCAGACCATCAACACTTTACGCTGAGTACGACTACATCTAACAACAGGAATACCGTACTGTATTAGTGATGCTAAGCACATGCAACAGATATTTGATATATATCAAGGAAGTAAATTAGAAAAAAGAAAAAATGTATCGACACCTCCGGGGGTGGGGATTGAACCCACTATCTATCTGAACAACTAATCTTGCAGGTCGTCCAACGAAAGTGCTTTATAACAACGAGAAGCCGATAATTCCAACTGAACCATTCCGGAGGTGTACTGAACTCTGTACTAATTAATCAATATAAACTGATTTTTCAGACACTTTGATCACACAATGTGTTGTATTACTACGATCCACACGTGTGTGATTGCTCTGCCAAGTCTAGGCCCCCGTTTGAATGTTGAGACCCTTGTCGGTATTACATCATTTTGTTCCTATTATTTCGCTCAGGTGAAATCTTACCAACGCTACTGGGGGGGTTCACAGACAGCGTCTCAGCTCTTGCTCGTTGACGCACATCCACTTCACCCATCAGTATTGCTCAGTATGGCTCTGACTACTCGCCCCCCTCCTCAACGCATTCCTGAATGGCTTGAGGTTCGACCAATTGCTCCTTCGAGATCAGTTAGAGAGCTTCCGAAGAATGTTATGAAGAATATAATGGATCACGCCGAGAGGACCAGAGATCGTAAGAGCTGGATCTACGCTGTGCAGTATGATAAAGACCTCTATGAGCACGCCCTGCAAAAATGTTACCGATTCTTCGTCATAAGTCGGAAGAATCTTGTTCGGGATCAGGAGATACCCATTATTAACATCAGGAGCCATGGGCGCGACCTTGCTGAGTTGATGAATAGCGTCTCGCCCTTGGGCGATCAACCTGCATTACCCACCTTTGTCGAGAGTCTGCTGTTGAACTGCCAGTATGGACACAAGGGTGGAATGGACGCCAGCGAGGCACAACTGTGGAGGTTCGTCTTGTCGCTGCTAGAGCCACATCTTGTCAGCTTGGCCAAGATCCAGCATCATGGTCCCCTGGAACAACCCCTCTGGGATACACTCCTTCAACATCGCCAACTAAGAATCCTCTCCATCCGCCAGACCGACACCCTTTCCCTTGCGGGTGCCATCGCACAACCCCAAGAAAGCGCTGCGCTTGTGAGCTGGGAACGGCTTGTTGCACTAGGCACAGTGAGACATCTAGACATCGGTCGGCTCTTGACTGCAGAAGCGTCAGGCCTAGCCCTAGCTGTGCGACAACTCCCGAAACTCAAATGTCTTCGCATCGAGGCAGCACCGTTGGCTACAACGCTGGTACACAATGCGGAAGTTGGATACGGAGTCAGTCAGATGCCGATAGCCCGCTTCTTGAGGTTCTTGTTCTACACGGCGTCGATGCCCCCTGGCTTCCCAATATCCTTGAGTCATCTTACCATAATTGATAACGGACACGAGTATGGCGCTTGGAATTTACGTTTCTATTGCAAACTCGCTGACGCCCGGGTAGGCAAATACCTGGCGAATATGAGTTTTTACGAAGCGGCCAACTGTCCCCGATGCCAGTCTTGAGTCACGCCTACCTTGACTCTGCTGACGACCACATCGGCTTTCGCCTTGTCTCCAAGCTAGCGCCTGGCGAGCTGACGCACCTGTGCATCTCTCGCATGTCTTCGGACGAGGGTCCCATGCATATGTACGCCTTGGGAGTGAGATTACCGGCACTCCGAAGTCTTACGTTGCTCGACTGTATTGCGAATGCCGAATTTCTGGCCAATTGGTTCGACCCGAGACGAAGGCTTCTCTTTGCGAAGTACGGCCTCCAAGTCCGTATAACCTTGAGAGAGTCTAAGCCGCCCAGTGCGCCCAAAGACTGGAAACCTTACTACTATTTTCTCCGCAATGTGCTATTTCGCAAATACAGCGAGTCACCAACCGCAATTTACGGCAAGGAAGTAAGGCACATCTGCATATCCAACGTCGCATTTAGGAGACTATATGTCGACGACATAGACGACCCTGCTTTCGGATTGGCAAACTTGAGAATCATTGTCCTTCGAGCTCCAGCCAGCCAAAGTCGAGGTTTCTGGAACGTAACCCTCGAGCATCAACCCCATCGTTACGGACGGCTGGGACTCCCACTCCCGTCTCCAGGGTATACCGTACCCTGGGCTGAGAGCGAAGCCAGGGCTCTGTGTACGCAGAAGTTGCACAACCTCCGCTTCGTCGTGATCCACAACCACTACTTCTGGGTTGAACAATTCGACATTGGGGGGCACTGGACACGGCTGTGGTGGTTGCCCACCGCTTTAGACGACAAGTGGCAAAGAGCGAAGATGAAAGCTCTCCTAAATGAGGAAGATTGGGTTTTCTTGAGAAACGAGACAGGTATTGTTAATAACCTGATGAGCGACGAGGAGTTCCGGAGAGGCAACAAGCTGGTCATTCATCTTGGGCTCGGCGGCTTCAACGATTGGGGCTGGGAGGATGATACGAAGATTAGGCATCCACCGTTTGTCCAATACATTACCGAATATCAGGCCGAGAAATGGAGAGGCAGGTTGAGCAGGCACCTGAAGCGGAAGAGAGATGTGGACGTCGAGATTGAGTCCGGGTACTTTATGGAAGTACCAGAGAGGTCGAATACTGAGCTGGAGAAACCGCAACGTGTTATTGGTGTTCCGTGGTATCTGTAGGGAGGCCGCGGAAACGAATGAGGCTGATCTTTTCGGCAGAGCTCTGTGAAGGGGACTGAATCCTTCTAAAGACGATTGAAGATTTGGGAGATTGTCGTCCTTAGGAGATGAGTGGATAGCGTGCTTTGCTCGGTAGTTGTGCGGGCAGTCCTAATGCCGTCAAAAGCGCGTCGGAGTCTGTATCCTGGTGACATTAGCGACTGGAATTTTAGCGAGAGTAAGCCGTGCATGGTTTATCATACAAGGGAGCTCTCCTCGAAACGAGTAGCCAATTAAGGTCAGTAGAAAGGGCAATTCGTTAGAGCATATTAATCGTTCCATCATCATAATCCATGTGACAGCTTCTAGAAAGTCGAGATGGATGATCAGCACCATTTGGTGCGGGTGGTGTACATACACCGTCTCAATCCACTCCACAAGCTGCTTAAGCTCCGTCGGCTTCCGGCTACGCTTTCTTGATCTCGCCTTCCCCTCATGCTCCGCATCGTCGTCTGTGTTCCTCTTCTGATCCTGTTCTTGCTCCGGAACGTCCTGGAACCCATCTCCACTGTTCGTAAGGATATCAGGGGGGGTGTGAATGTTGCAGATAATTGGTCACTGTATTAATCCAGATGAGACCACCCAATGGAAGCCAAAATCACAACTGAAGATCGTGTCTCTTCGGAACCGATGTCATCCAACATGGTTAGTGCCAAGACCATTAGCCGCACGCGCGCGCTTAACATTCTCGGTCGAATCTCTATCTCTAGTGCGTTAGCTCTCTGATTCAGACTCGTCGGGCAGATCTCTGTACTCGTGTCGCCACATGAATAGTTAGTTACTTGATTCGGCTAGCCGTCTATTGCTCGCTTTTTCACCAATCAAGTCCCGCACTCGGTGGCCAAGCGAGCAATTAATTCGTAGCTGTGAAATCATCGCCCATCGGCTCACTACTACCTCAACCAGCGGCTCCCCAAGATCACCTGCCGCATAGGCCACTGGTCAACCTCCTCCAGCAATTCACTATCTATTCTGCCATCTGGCTGGGACCGGAGCATGATCAAGAGATGGGATATACAAGAGGTTTTGGAGTATGGTGGTAGCGTTCGCGTCGTAACTGCGTTGAGCACTGGGCCGTAGTTCTCTCCCATGTGTGGAACGGCGGCTTGCTGTGCTGGCAGATTTGGTCGGTCATGCGGGACCGCTCGAATCTATCAAGCTTGTCCGCGTCCTGGCTCTTCATTGACCTGTTCCTAAAGAGAACATTGTCCCAAGCATCGAATCTGCTTTGCTGCCATGCTCAATTAGACGCATTGCGGGAAGACCGTCAAGTCAAGTTCCTTTGGTCAACCTGCTAGGTACGGTGGTGAGCGTTTGGCTTGTCAATCCAACTTGTGGAACGGTACCCTAGGAAGCATTCTGTGGCTTGGCCGAAGTCGTCTGGCATCTTAGATACATTGGTCGCACATGAGAAGTCCAGACACCTTGTGTGCCTGAGGTCGAGGCTATGATTCTGCTAAGGGGCGTAAGCGATAAGATTCCAATCTAGCCAATATCTTACCCTAGCTGCCACAGACCTCATACGAGTAAGAGATTTTTCCAGATACGCGTTGTAAATGCAGCGATCGAAACCTTCAGGCTCAGACCCCCTGACATACCATCACTGCATCCTGGAAGGTTGCATCATACTGAAAACTCCCGTGATTGTTTCCTCACGGAATGGCGTCTCCACTGAAGGCGACGTCCAGTATCTGATTGTCAGTAGGTCATTTTCTAGGACTCCGCTCTTGACGAGTATCAGGCAATTTGAACCATGACGAGAGCGGTGATGAGGTGCATTCGTAGGAAAGAGAGCCTCTGAAGGTCGATAGAATCATTTGCTATTATCGGAAACACACGTTTGTTCGGTATGCATATCCGCTTCCTAAGACTGTGATGTATTGTGTTGGTAAGCATTCACAGTTTTACTAGCGACACGGAACCAAGCCCGCCATTGGTCACACATTCGGCAAGTCATAAAAGAATTGAGTGGTATCCCCTTGTTCTAGACGCCGTGGTGCATGCATTGCACTTAGGACGGGCACCAGTCCACAATCATCACTCCAAACTATCTGCATTGATCCACAACAGATGGGATGATTGTGGGCCGCCCAAGGTTCGATTCGCATCGCGGTCAGAACAAAATTTTCTTTTTTTCTTTCGATCTTGCTCGGCCTTTATCTTATCTACTCCAACACTCTTACTTTTTGACCTGGCTCTGAAGTAGACTGCGCGATCCGATGTGCCGATACTATTTTATCATAAGTCCTCCGATGTCGCTGTGCCCGTCATCTAGGCAATCCGTAATCTCGTCAAAATCGATTTGTCCACGAGTCTAAAAACTTTCTCATTGGACACTGAGAACGGCACTAAGCCCGGACAAACTTCATTAGAAATCTTCTGTTGCAGAACCTCGACACCAACACCAACATCAACACCAACACCAACATGCAAGCTGCAGTCGCAGCCGATCCCACCACCCCACTAATGCTTTGTGGCCACTGTTCATCGAAATTCAGGCGATGTTCTATCTAAAGAACACGACCTTGTTCGCCGCTCTCCTAAAATCCGGTCTTGCCCTTGAAAGGTAGTACTGGCTCGCCATGCAGAATGAAGTCCCAATCTCTTTGCGTCATCACCTGCTCGAATTTCTTGAGACAATGCTCGTCGCGGAAAGCTTCTCTCATCGGTACAGCTTGCTTCTGTAACAGCTCGGGCATTTTGTCCTTCGGAAAATCGCGTGCACGCTGTCACCTTCCAGATTAGCTTCTCTTTATGGAAATGGTCAAGCGATCGTTGGAGAAAGTACGGACCCTAATCCAATAGTGATAGTCATTTACCACTATCACCCTCAACTTGTCCCAACCCTGTCTCGCAATGTTCCTAACAACATCATACTCTGGCAAGGGCACATCCGAAGGCACTGGCCTACCAAGGATACCATGTGGGTGCCACTCGGGGTCGAGAGTCCATGCCGAGTGTCCATCGTCTGGATACTTCGGCCCACCATTTATGACCAAGACCTTTAGGTTTTGAAGACCTGCAGATGCATTACTGATGCCGTCGATCGTCATCCTCTCGAAGTCCCAGTGGTCCAAACGGAGATGTTCGACTTTCGTACCCCATAGCTGTTGCCAGTTAGCATAACCCAGAATGCGCGTGTTCAGATGGAACTTGTCGCGTGGTTTCGATTTGCGGCCACGCTCGGTTTGCTTCGCAAGGGTCGTTGACGGCGGGGGCGGATCTGCGAGAAGAACTTGGTCGGCATCAACAAACTTGGTCTTTCCCAAGGCGCGAAGCGACCGCAAGAAGTCGGGAAATGCCCAAGCGTTCAGGACCTGGAGCTCCTCTAAGTTCGGAAGCTCATTCTCGATCATAGTCCATATACCATGATGGGCGTCTTCGATCGGTGCAAATCTTAGCAATGCTATCGAAAGATGGCGGAGCTGATCTGGCAGTATTCGCTTGAGGAGTGCGAGAGAGAGACGTGCACAACCCAAGTCGAGATACAGGTATTCCAGATTTTCAAGCTTAGCCATGATAAAATCCGCCGAGAAGATGTCCTCGTTAGCACCGTCGTATTCACAAGTGCTAGATAACGTCAGCTTTGAATAGTTTCGGGACCTCCGGCGAACGTACTCATCATCATTATCTACAATTGTCAAACTTCGGAGAGAAGTGGGAAATCCAAACGGCAAGCGTGCATGATTATAATTGCGGAACATATCAGTCAGAAACCGACACGTGACAGCGTTAAAGCCAGGATCGGCTTCGACGTGCAGGTTCCGCAGGTTCTTGAGGTCGCGGACTGCTACCACCAGATTTGGTACCTCCTGACACTTGAGGTTACCCACCTGTAAATGTGTGATGTTCTTGCATCGCCTCAACCTTTCGAACGGCAGATCCATGCTTATAGTCGGCCATCTGTTAGGGTTTGTAAAACCTCCAAGTAGGTGGGGTGGCGCGTGTGAGTTCTGCTTGCGGACAGAAAGTCGTTCAACGGTAGTGTCAATTGACCCAATGATGTCCTCAAACAAGGCAGGCACAAGATCACCATACTGATCGACTTCTTTGCAGCATTCCAGCTCCGGGAGGAGATGTCTCATTGAAAACTCGACCTTCCGGAACTCTGGCATTGTCATAGAGCCGCCTGTATAACCCGTCTGAAAGTTTAGTACTAGGCACTCGATGCTATGGCCAAGTGGAGGTAGGTTAGCGTTGCTTGGTGGTGGAAATAAGGTGCGTCGAATCTCATGGGTATCGACATGAATGCAAGCCAAAGTTCTGCGGGTGCAAACTGTTCGCTCTGAGACCAGGTTCTGGCGACTGACCACGAATCGCCGATGATACCGCCGAAGAGCGAAGCTGTGGAGCCCGACGGAGTCCGATGTGGCAGTAGCAGCGCACCATGCTTTGAGGTTTTTCAACCCTTCGGTCTGTTCAACCAGCAAGTAGAGCAGCTCCGGAGGCAGGCTCTTCCACATGAGACGTCTTAGTTTCGTTGCAGGTCGTTTCTGCTTCCTGACGCCCGTAGTGGGCGCTTCCTGGACTCGCCGAGCCATTCTGGCTGCAAAAGGTGCCATGATGTTGCCATGAGGGTTGTGAAATCCGCTGGGTTTATGTACTGTTCAAGAAGTGTTGCCAGCTACCCCGGTCCCGATTTCAGGCGCGTCAATTTACATTCTTCAACACCATCTCTGAGTTTGCCGAGGCTGTCAATTTTGACACCTCTTGAAGAATGCTCAGTATCGAGCGTGAGGAAGAGCACGATGTAATCCCAGGCGCTAGCACCAGTGGGTGCTACTTTACCTGGCTCTTGTTTCTCTCTTGGGAGTTTCCGACTATATCGCTGATCCACTGTAACGTTTTGCGGCTTCGGCAGTAGGTTATCGCTGATCGTCCAATCCATCGCCAGTCCGTCAAGACGTTGTTCCGTAGCGCAGATCATTTGGTTTCCTGTTCAGTCAGTGCTGCGGCCTGTCGGCGTAGGGTCTGACCAAGCCTATTCTAGCCCTTTTAATTCCCCGAATACGGATGACAAGATCCCATCACACTTCTAGGCGGAGTTATAAGGAATCAATTTCAAAAAAAATAAGAGCCTCAAAACAACTGGTCATGCTACGGTCCAACGATTCCAAAAGAAAACAGGCGCTTCTACATGCTTAGCTTTCTCAACATATCCAATTCCTCTTATTGATTATATGGCCCGAGGCCTTGCTGATTTGGCTGCGATGCATCATGTTCTAGGGCGGTATGGATTCAAGTTGCAATTGAATGCGAAAGATTAAAAAGAAGAGTCAACCTGTCGGCAGAATGCAGGTTCTGAACATCCCCAAGCCAAAGCAGTGTCTTAAAATAGGTGTTACTAAAGTCGTAGCAGGCCAGTCGCCCACTATAAACCTACTTCGAAAAGACCCATCATACAAGGAATCTGGATCAGTATTTGCAAGAACCTCAAAGTGTCTAGTATGAAGTCCGAGCATCAGCAGACGATATTCGTTGTCGATCAGTAACAACCCCCACAGATGGATATCCTGCTCTGTCGGTGTAACGATATACAGTTGCTCGAACTTTTACGTAGCTGGACAAACTTTGCTTGGACTTCTCGTTATCAACAAGGCTGAAGTCGCAAGTATATCAGGGTCACTGCGATGGCGCTATAAACAATCTTCGTGCAATGTCCCAATTGATCTACTTGCTCGGCCTCGCACCTTTCTGGATTTCATCGTCGCCATATTCGATTCATATTAAAGATTAGACCATAAAACCCTGTTATCGTATCTTTGCGGTCTTCCTACAGCGCATGGTGATATTCAAGGAATTCGGGTTTTTGCGTCGACTGTGATAAAAAGTTAGTAGACATGGCCACCTCGCATCTACGCAGGTCATTGGTTTTCGATTCGCTAAGCTTTGCAGCCCTTTCTCGGCGTCGCTGGATAGTGCCTATAAAACTTTACACAGATCCTCTATGCGAATGTTGATTGTCGAATCTATAGAGACTACTGATTGGTAGGTAGAGCAATCAACGTATCGTGCGCTTCAATGGCTTCCCTCCAACCGTCAGATCACACGGAAGCCCTACTGATCTTGGGTATTGCTTGATCTGTGCTGTGGCCGGACTGATTGGGGGACAGTCGGTATGGCCGAGAACGACAGCATTCGTTATGGTCACTGTACGAGATTCTATTCGAATCTCTAGAAGCGCAAATCCATGTTTGATTATCTGGTCAATTTCGACATCACGCCTTTGGCCATGGACCAGCATTTACCGGTGTTTGATGCATGAAAGCTCTCACAGTCACTTCCGCTCCCGGTACGGATTGATCCTGACGGTTCGCCAGAAATGCTCCCTAGTACTTCGGACAGCGCATAAGTGTGTAGCGATCGCTTATCTTTTTTCGCTATGCAAAAGTAGTTATATGTGTATCCCTTCATAATCCTCTGGCCTTGTCGCAGATTTAACGACCACTACTTGCCCATGAAAAAGTGCACTCGATTCCTTTCTCCCTATCCATTACCACCAGTTGGATTCCTGGTGGGCGAAAGTCTCGTAGTTCTTTGAGGCCTCGCAGGGTCGGCGCGTAGCCTTTGACTGTGAGCTTTTGAAAGTGTGGAGGACTGCTGTAACCAAGTTTGTAGTGCGGGTGTTTGAACTCGGTGACATGTACTTGTAGCTGCGACGACCTGTTAACAAAACAATGTCCTGATGACCTTCGGAGGCTTACCAAATTCCAGCAGAATATCGCTACCGTTGACCGGGTGAGGTCCAGATAAAGATGCTCAAGAGCTAGACTTTGGGGCTCTGCGAACAGACGCTGCCAGCAAAGTCTCATATCTCGGATAGAAGTCGTCAGAGTACGATTTCAAGTGCTGCACTCTGGATGTAGGCCGAGTGGCACCTGGCGGATCAGAGACAACCTTCCGTTCGACCCTCCTATCAGGTCTGTACCAAAAGGCTTGAGACAACCTGCACAGACTCGTCAACCAGATTCAGCGAGCAGCATAGCATTTGTTCTATTGGGTGAACATGCTGCTTGCTGTTGTAACGAGTCGTTAGACGTACCTGCACGTTCGAAGTAATACATGTGGCCCCAATCATAGAATGAAAAGACATTCTGCCCATAAAGAATCGGGTAGGTCTCATAAATCCTTAAGCGACATGTTCGAGCAATTGCAGCGTCAAGCAACGCTCTCGGATTATCACTGACAAACGGCCCTTGATATCCAATGCCGACATAGGGCCCATGATAGCCAATTTTTAGCGGCGTACCATTTATTGATCTCAACAGCGATAACATCATCGACTACAAGAAGATGCACGTAGATCCGGTTGCGAATTTCCGGCGGGAATTTGCCGAAGAATACTGAGTCTCTCTGCTTCCGGTAGGCTAGCTGCAATTGCGTAAGTTGTGGAGTATCTTGAGTAGGTATTGTCGTAGAGGTACTTGGGACATCGTTCCCAAAGTCCTTCGGGGCTATGTTTAGCTCTCTGGGCATCTTTGTTGCCAAGTTCTCCACGATCAGCGTGTTCATGGCTTCTGGGTGACAATTGAGAGAAAAGGTTATTATATGATTAATACAGGGGCTCTTTTTTAAGGCGGGAAGTGTCACTGTTAGTCATTGGCAGACAGCTCTTCCAGTGAATGAGGCGTTCCAACCTTGAAGTGTTCAGCCTTGGGAGTAGCGAGAACACGTCACTTACACCTTTAGTCTCCTGTAACAGCCGCTAGCCCTGTAGACGAACATAGGTATGTTGTTCAGGTTGAGATGGTGTTTTGTTCATGTGCAAGATTTTTCCCATCAGCGAATGGAAAATACCTCGGCCAGCACTGTTCGTTTACGATCGCTGATAGATACTCGGGCGAGCTCAAATATTTACTGTGTTTGGAGCTGAATTGCGGTCTTGTCCTCAACGCTTACAGTGATCAGTTTGAAGCCACGGCGAACCTGTCAAACTGGTCTGGTCGGTAGTTTACACAAACCTTTGAAGTCATCCTCTTGACCAGAACTCTATTGACGGCCAAACCATATATGTGCAGCCAGTGTGCTCGCCCAGAGCTCGACAGACCGCAAGACCTAGCTTCTCGCTGCCATTGTCGATTATTTCCACGGATCTGGGAAATATAGGCAAGAATGTCGTTCCCTTGGTCGCAGTGAGGTTTTTGATGCCAAGCAAAGGCATCCGATTAGGAAGCCAATAGCCGAGCGGACCGCCGGGCCGCCGCTCCCGAAAAGCCGCATCGTCTATTCTGTCCGACTCTCTTTGGTACAAAGGACTGTTTGCTCCATGATAGACCTCTTGGGTCTTTTTCCAATGATATGCTCCTATCTATCTCACCGAGAAGCTTCTCTTTTGTACTCTGGCACGATATCTTTTCAAGGTGTCGGTGTATCTATATCCAGCCGGTCCAATCTGGGAACTGTAAGCCTGGGTCTTACTCAGAGCGCCAGTGTATGCCGGCGAACTGTATCAGGCTCCATCGCTTCGCCGGCTTTTAGGAAAACAGTCCAATCAAGTTGTTGTCACAATCACGATGCTATGCAAGTCTAGCCAGCTGTTATCTCAGCGTCAAGCCGAGGTACTTTGTACTTTATTCCACAATAGATTTCAATCCTGTCTCAGAACCTTGTCCAAACGGACCGCTGCTATACACACCGATGTGTTCCCCGTCTCTATCACTAAAGGTGATAAGCTTTTCTTCAATCGATGTTCGAGTCCTGTACCTTCTTCCTCGACATCATCATAGCCCATGCACGAGAAGAGTGCACGTATATCGCCGACAGGCGCTTGCTATGACTTTGCACCCAGCAGTCCAGAGCGCGGATCCCAAATCCAAGGCCCAGAAACGGGCTCTGCCAGTCCAGAAATTCTCTGCTGCCTCAAAGGACAAGCCACGGCTGACGGCCCGTGGATGGATTCCTTGCTCAAAGCTAGATCTATACTCTACGCTGTGTCCATCAAAGATCAATCTAGACGACTTGAATCGTGGCATACCACGTATACCAAAGCGACTCCGAATACCCTCCTGTACACCCACGACTCACCTCGTCCTGTCTTCCTCCTGTGAGACACGGGAGACCGATATTCCAGCAGCGGTTCAAACAAAGACGTCAAAATCGAGGTCCAAGGGCTGGACCAGGCAAATTGAGAGAGCTGCGCAACTGTACAAAATTATGATCGGGGTGACAAGTGGGATTGAGAGCATGTCTCTTGCAGATCGACACAGGTATGAGGCGCTTGAGTCAGAGTGAATATATCAAAAGGGATCGGAGACTGGTGTTCGATATGCCTTGTGATGGGTCTAGGTACGTCGAATCATCATGTCAAGCCCCTATATCCGATCATTAGATGCTAAACAAATTGTCCCGTACTATTGTGAGCAAATCTGCAATGGTCTTATCTTTGCGCACAGGACATTGTGACTTTGCTCAACGTTGCTGTGTCAGATTCATGCTTGCCTCGGCTAGGATGCCAACTACACTTATTGTTGTATTTCTAACACCTCCCTGTTCTCCTATGCGCTAGCATGGTGCACTTCTCTGCGGCTGAATAGGATGGTCGAATTATCGATACAGCCATTCCCGACGTCATGTTATTCTTGAGCACTATTCCCACGGTTTTACAGGTCAAGAGTGGTAATCCACTCATCGTAGCAACGTCAAACCGTTCCTGAAGAAGTGCCGAGGAAAGCCGTACCATTGCTGGTCGACGCACTAGGTACCTTCATTGTGTTGCTATTGTGGGCGATGAACTTAGCTAAAGGACCACGTGCTGGCGTGTTCTGAACCATTGTCACACAGGGTGACAATGGCTTTGTTTGTGTCATACACCGTTGTCAACACCCTTTGTTTAGAACATGGTTCCCATACAACGCCTTTGTTTTCTTTTCGTTCTCCCTCCATCCAACAATCTCTTCCCCCGGCTCTCGAAAGCATCATCCAACTCGACGACCAGGTTTCGCGGTCCATTCCATCTGATCCACACATCCTATCTTCAATCTCCACGAGGTTCGGACACGTACAGCGAATTGTGATAGCATGTCTAAATCCTCTCTCCACAAAAGCCTGATGGCCAAGCGTCTCCGCGAGCAAGAAGACACAGAAATGGAAGACGCACAACCAAGACCCACTCATCATCCAGCGAAAGCTCTCCCGCTAACGTCCTACATCGGCCCACCGCAAACCCGCTCATCGCCTCGCAATATCAAGCCCAAATCCAGCCAGAAAACCACCAAAAGTCTCAAAGCCAAAGCCCCAAAACCCGCACCAGACCCCTTCTTCCCCTCCTTCCCCGAGCCCCTCTGCTACCACCTAGGCTGCCATAGCCTCTCCCCGCACACCCACGCTCACAACCAACACCTCCTCCTTCCCACCGCCGAAACCCTCCGCAAGGCCTACGAAGAGGCGGAAGTGCAGGAGGCGCGTCAGTGGCTGGGTAAGGGACTGCGCGCTAGGCCTAGGTATGCATCCGCAACAGCTTCTTCTGTCGGCTTATCAGCGACTAATACACCCAGACCTTCTCAGAAAATGCGGGACGCTGCGACGGTAAGACATGGGTTGAAGGTTAAAGGGGAGCTGCCAGCGTCAAAGCAGCTCCATACTGCCAGCCCCGCCGTGTCTTCCCCTCTGAAACCGCCGGGCTCGAGGATGACGGGCGCGCTGAGGCGTGCGCTGCCGGTCTTGCCTAAAGGACAGCAGCAATCGCGAAAGCAGCCAAAATCCCAAATTATAGCGCCTCGAAGCGACCTCGCCACTGGGCCTCAGAAACCGACATCCATATCCAAGCCGTCACGCATGAAGACTCGGTCACAAAAGTCGCCTCAAGGCGCTGGAAGCTGGGTGCAAAACCTCGAGGACGCTGACCAGCTACATAGGATTGTAAGTGGGATTGAGGTCATTGACCTGACAGGCGACGATTAGGCGCCACTTGACTGCGAGACTCCAGCTGGCCTTCGAACCACAGGCGTGGCAAGGATACGAGAGTGCTTGTAGTGGCTAGATATCGAGACCACCTGTTTGGAAGGCGCTGGGAGCTGGGTTCGAGGATGGGGAATTGGGTGGGGAATAGGGCAGCTGGGTAGGGTGGTGACGGATTTGGAGTTGTTGATCGGGTAGGAGAGGCCTAGGAGCTGGTCTATGGCGAGGTAGTTGGAGTTTGAGATCGTATGGTGGGTATGCTTTGAGAAAGGTGGGTTCGTGTATGCTAGGAGCTGCTAGGAATGAGCATGTGTGTCGAGTACCAAACCGAACTCTCAAATATCATCATCATCTGAATACCTTTTTCCTGTTGTGTTCGTTCTGTGGTACCATATTTTCCTTCTCTGGAGTTACGTCAGCTATGGCATCTAAGTCTAGAGCATGTGCTGAAGTTGTGGGAGGGAGTTGTGCGTGACTGGCAATTATTTGCGCAACGCGGAAGGTGTCTATCTTCTGGTTCAGGGAGATATGAGGGTAGGGTGGCGGCGATGGGAAGGGGTGAAGGGGGAGTGCCGGGAGATGCTGGCGCTGGGGATGGTTCTAGGATAGATTGACCTCGATCTGGTTATCTCATTGCTTGGTTCTGGAGGATCCGAGGACGGGATCTCAGATTCAGGATACCTGAGGAGGAAGCATGAAGATGAACAATGATGCATGGTGTGACGCAAATTGTACATCATTATGTATTGATATATTCATCCGCGATGGGTATACATATAATTCTATAAGCTTGAGCTCTCTATTCATCGGTCTCAAAGCCGTGCAGTCTATCGTATTATTTTACCCACGCTTTTGCACCCCCTCACTAGCCAGCTCCTGCGGCACACTCGGCTGGGTCGCTGTTACACCATCGATCTCGAATTTCGCACTATCGGTCCCCAGCTCCGGCGAGAAATACGCAGGCGCAGTGCCCTGGGGTCCTTCTCTCCCGTGCCACGGCCACCCACCACTGTGTGATCCCCCTGCTGACCTATCGTCCGTGTTCTTGCGGCGACGGATCCAGAATATGAACGCTGCAGTAGCGCAGATCATAACCGAGACGGCCACACCGACGCCGATGCCGGCTTTGGCGCCTGTGCTCAAGCCCGAGGAGGAGGGCGCAGGGCTGAGTGTTTGTTTCGCCAAGGCGTGGGAGGAGGTCGCTGCAGCGGAGGGCATTGAGAAAGAAGAGGTGGATGATTGCGTGGCGGAGGTAGGGACAGAGCTGCTCTGCGCGGCGTGGAGCTTAACGGATGCGGTGGCCGAGGAGCCAGGGATGGTGTATCCGGCTTTGCTATAGTAAGATCCAAGGCCAGTGACTGATTCGGGCAGGCGGGCGCGGTTGTGGTAGTTCAGCTCGGTTCGTCCTTGGTGCTTCGTGCAGCAGGTCTGGTTGTTGGGATTGGGGCAGACGGTGCCATCGTCGCAGATGGTGACGTTGTTGGCGTAGCTGAAGTGCTGCGTTAGGGGATCGATGATTTCGTTGAGATCTAGATCAGGGGCATTAGGATGTGGAGAGGTTGAAGGGTTGGCTTAGGAGGGTATACCTAGGCGGTATGGGCATGCTTTGCTTTTCCACGTTCGGTCGGTGCAGCAACCTACAAGGGAGGTGTTGAACTGGGAGGTGCAGTAGAGGCTCGTCATGCAGATGCTGCCGGGCCCACAGCATGCGCTCACCTATACTCGGTGTTAGAGGAGAAGGTCGGGACTGCGATTGGGGAGTCTCACTCGGCCTCTGGATCGCAGGGAAAGTTCCCTGACGACGAGCCATCCCAAGCATAGCAGGCTTTGATCTGGGCGCTGCTAAGACCAATTAAAGATCCACAAACGAGAAGCAGCGCGCCGACCCTCATTATGAGTATCTAAAGTACGAGATGTAAAGGACAAAGCGGTGGTAGTGCATCCCAATTCTAGGTCAACCTGCGAGCGGAAAGTAGATTGCGGCTGAGCAATGCGCCATGGAGCCATACTCAGATACTGATTGCTGTCAGCGATAACGGAAGGATGGGCCGACAAGCGCGCATACTGGGGACTCGGGGACGTCGAGTTGTAGATATCGAAGGATTCGGGATCTACCAGGGCGCAGTCAGGGAAATGAAATTGGCCATCCCGGGGGAAGGCCATCAACTCTCGTACTGCGAGTGTTCCTGCCCTCCCTTGGGGAAAGGCTCATTGACAGGCGGAACTCGTCGGTCCTCTGCAGCTGTACTGTCGTGCAAACCCCCATTTGCTGATGCCTTTTACTCTGTAGTCTGTACTTGCGCATGAGTGAAGATCGTCAGGTCCCCCTGGACATAATCTCGCTAAGCCCTACACCTGCACTAAGCCGTATTTGCACATGTACAGGCAGGGCTCTCCTTAGGGCTGTGACTTGTCTTCGTTTGAACATCCTCGGGTTTTCAATCCTTTATATCAGCTGAGTGCCGGGATACTGACGTCCATGCATCATTCAATGTGATTCTTTTCGTCAATACTTACTTCCGCCACTGTTAGCACATAGATTCCCTGTCGGTCATGGTACCTTCACAAATTAATTATCACCAGTGGCATTGGGTACGAGCACCCACTACTGTCTTCGTCAATTTGCGTTTGTAGAGCAATGCAGATTGCCTTTCATCATTCTCCTCGTATGCCCATTTGAAAATGGCATAATGCTCGCGCGTGGCCTCCAGCACAGTCCGGTAGAGAGCAAAATTCAGTATCTGCTCCCAGTGTTCGGTAGAACAGGATTCGGGCACGCACCAGCAATAGTGACCTTGCCCTTCAGCGAGAACAAGCCCACATGGACAGCGTATTTCCTTTGAGCTTGCATGATCCCTATTGGGAGGGCCTGTTGTGCAAGCGAGCATTGTTCTTGGAGTCACTGAAAGCCGTAGAGACGAAATTGTGATGGTATGGCCAACCAATGTAAACTCATGGTCAAAGCGGTAATACGTCCAGAAGCAAGGCTGACAGTGCCGGACGCCCCATCGAGGAAGCTTTTCTAGTAAATTGCCAACGTCATACTCACCCATCAGCTATGACGGAAGAATATGGTTGCTCGATCAATCGAGCCCAAGCAGCTGGCCCCGGCAGCCAACTGCATTGGAATTCAAAGGGGCAACCGCTGAAGGAGGCGACTTCATTCTGGCTTCGAAGACGGTGTGGACTCACCATCAGATAGATTGCCAGTTCACCCAGTATGCTCTATTGTTCGGAATTGAAACAATAGTTGCGGTCCGGTCGAGGCAGGTGAGTGCTTCATTCATCTTGCTTCACTATCGCTGAATTCCGCTTTCCGTTGCATTCACAGGGCCGATTCCCACACTTTTGTCGAGGAGCTGCGTCTGGACGCCCCACATCTTCCTAGGCTTCAGCTGGTTACCACAACTGCAACTTCGAAAAACAACTATCGACGTGAGACAAACGTCAGATGATGTCGCAAGCTTACCTCTCGAATCCGATGCAGGGCATGGCGGACTCTTCGGTGGATTCTTCGGAGGTTCTCACGCCTACAGAAATGTACCGGAGGGCCAAAGCAGCTGGTAAAACCGTGTGGAAGGGACCTCATCTCGTCTACACGCTGCCCTGTGATTGCCTGGGATGTGCAATGCAGTACCGATCAGTGGACGAGCAGCGGGTCAGTATGGACTTCTTATATGAAGGATCAATGACTGAATCGGAAACGGCGGCCTTGTCTCGTGGATTCTGTACAAGTGTCTTCGAAGACCTACAGAATGTTCGGTCAGTTCTACATAGACACGGAGACCTTATACACAAGCGATGGTTGAAGAAGTCCAACACAAAGCGCAAAACGTATCTGAAGCAGCTGCGACCAAATATGTACGAGAGCCACCACACGTCCTTGGATCTCCAGATAAACAAGTAGTCGACGCAATACCGATCCGGCAGTATCGAGAGACTTTCTTACTGCCTTACATGACCCTCGAAACCTTATCCAAAGATGGACCAAAACTACTTCGTCTGCTATATCGACGTGTCGCCCACATGCCAGAGGAATGGGTAACCTTTGACAATCGACAATTACTCTTGGGCTGGTTTGCCGGCGCCTTTGAAGAGAAATTCAACGCTGGCTGTATCACAATGTACGGCAAATCATTCGGAAGGTGGAGTCCCTTCAACAAAGCTGCTGGTATGAGCCCTCAATGCCCCCCCACATCAACTGTTTCCGCCCAGCCCAATTACTCTGTCTTTCAGACATCCACATGATAGTAGGACCGCATTGCTGAAACAAGTTTTGCTAGTGCATAACGGAGACTGTTATTGTGCACCCAGGGCTCTCCTGATCCTTGAAGCACAGGCACTACTGGCCAGGTTTCTTCGCGACTTTGCCATCTCCATGGTAGCGAACATAGACACATTAATGGTAGAGCAAACAGTGCAAAGGCTTTCTCTTTCAGGTGGTAGTACAGCTAAGCGCTCGGAACCCAAGGAGTTCTCGTGGACGCAGTTTGCTATGACGTACTACAATGTAAGTACATCGCCAGCATCGCCATTCCTCAATGCGCCTCCAGGAAAAGGTGCAGGTATTGTAAGCGCCACAGAAACCCAATTTCGACGTGGTGACGATGGACTAAGCGACCAGGGGTACCCTTTGACAAAGAGAGGGAGCATTGTTCCAATATAGCATTTCAGTGTGAGATATCGGAGAAGTCCATGCTGAAAGAGTGGTGATCTGCCCTTCTTACCATCTTCTTTCTTAATACACCTTGCCAGTGCATGTAAGGGCCTAGAGAAAAGTCGTTTGCTGATTTTTTGCCCTTACAGGAACCCTTCTCTCCTCCTCCTATTTTCGATGAACGCATGATAAATCAGCTCATGGAAATAGTGCAAGAAAAACAGGCAGAAACGCAAGATCACCTGTGGCTTCTTCAAACAGATCCAACGTACTTTTATGAGCTTATCTCCTACTGGAAAAACTACAATGTCGGCACACTTTCAGGATCGAAGATGACAAAAGACCAACAAGCGAATTTGGTGGAGGGTCGAGTAATCTTTAACTCGGTTGCGCAAGCGCAAGAATGGAACGACTTCGCGGCAGAGCTGCAGTATGTGCGACACCTATACATTGCGCACAAGCAAGACATCAAACCCGGTTCACCACTCCCTGAATCCTACGATCGGGCTCTCGGTGGTTTGATGATTGTTGCGATCAGTGCGTTGTAAGTCACGTGTATCATTGGCTCTAGAATTTTTAAGCAACATCAGCTACAAATCCATGGCTCAAGCTTGTTGTCCTCACTCAAAGACGCGATGCTGACTCAGGAAATTATAGGATCTACAAATCTATGCATGTGAGAGAGCTTACATTCGTATGTCCAGCATGGAAGTCGCTATGGAAAGTCCACTCACAGGTCAGCGGAGACGAGGCTACCGTGACTGTGAGACGGAAGGACGGTAGTAGGGTCAATTACCGAGAACTCTACGAGTCGGATCATATATTCTTCTGCCTCGCAGCACTTGGAGAGACGCCCGAATCAATTGGGTACGTAAATGCAAATGGAACGGGTCATATCAATCTTATACGCTAGCATCAGAGCTTGTCTGATTCCTTTGGGCCCTTCAATAATATCAGTAATCCTTCGCACGTTCAGTCGCTCTGGCAATACCCATCACTATTTGTTCATTTCATCGCTGTGTCGTAAAGGCACTTCTCTGAATACGCATTCGAGCCTTATTTAGAGAGCCCATGTGCACCCTGCTGGCGCATGGGCATCTTACAGTAGCGAATTCTCTTTTTCTAGATGTTTAAGCTGACAGCGTATCCTTTAGGTCCTACGACATAGCAACCATCCTCAAGTCACTTGACCTCTACTTGCGCGAGTGTGGAAAGGCCGAAGCCGGGAAAATCGACTTTATTACGTACAACAGGATCACAGATATGGCGGCCGCGTATCGTATCCTGGCTGCGCTACGCATGCACAGACCCTCCATTTCTCTTCGCTATACATCAGTTACAGAGGTGATGAAGACTCGCGACTCTCCAACATGGAGACTATGGCGCCACAAGATAAAGATAGCAGGAATCTTGGACAATCCACGAAAATTTCGTTTTGGAACGGCTTTCCATAACCTGGACAGGTATCGGATGCCAAGTGGAAAAAAGAACGAGCAACGGCTTGACCGAGCTAACAGCGCAGTGAGCATTCACACTTTTGCGATTCTTTTCCAGCCTGGAAGCAATAATACTGACTACAAGGACTCAACAGCGTAAAGCCCTTTCTGGCGTTTGGTCCACGGCAAGAAACAATTTCACGAATATGTACCGTGAACTCAACATCAGCGCCTCTGACATTGATGACGTAGCTCGTATGCTGTCTCATCATGACTCGCCAGGATTCCTCGCCATGGTCGCGCGGGAGAACGACGAGATATTAGAGAGCATTGCCCAATCGGCCCTCAAAATAAAGCTTCCCCAGGCCGATTCCTTATCAGACCGATCATCAATTCCGCACCTATCTGCCTCGAAAGACGTGCCTAAGAAGGCACCAAACGCTCCCCTAGAAGTCAAGCCAAAACCGAGGACACGACCCGAGAGCAACCTACTTGACTCGAACACACCAGAAATAGCCGGTTCTGAAACCGTCCGCGATCCGAAGCCTCAGCCAAGAGACTTTCAGCTCCCTCTCCCCAAAAAGGCCAAATCTCTGGATACGCTGCGCCTCCTCTTCCCAACCGGAATATCTGACCTACAAGGTACAGTTCAATGGGTAGATTTTATTGCGACCATGAGTGAAATGGGGTTCCAGAGTGAGCATCGCGGTGGCTCAGAATGGACTTTCCGTGCCTCTGGAGATGGCCAGGCAGGTGGGACGCAAACGATGTTCGAATGGTCAGCGCAGGTGAAGAAGAGTATTGTGATCCACCAGCCGCATCCTGATCAGAAAATGGGAGGTGTGCGCTTGCAGCAGATTGGCAAGAGACTCTGGAGGAGGTTTGGGTTGGAAAGGCAGCGATTCGAGGGGCTCTGATTCAGGAGGTGTTGAGGTGTGGCGACACAGCTGGTCATCCTAGAAAGGATCGACCTCAGTCAGGGTGGGGTGAGACTAGAGTTTCCATCCATATCAGATGGCGAGGCATTATACATCAGTAGCATCCAGAGATCAAAGGTACTTTCAATCTCTGAATGATCATGGACCTAGATTCGATGGTCGCCGTCATGCTCCATAGGTACGATGTAACTAGTCGCTAATAAGCGTCATCCAGTAATGTATTCCATGTGTACGCATGATGTTTCGGGGACTTGCAACGCTCTCAAACTCCTTCGACCAACGTCGATGCACAGCGAATATACGCAATTCCCACAATTATGATAATAGCTGAAACATACATCTTGCGTTGCTCTACAGCCACGTATAGATATGCAAGATGCGCGAAGTGTGATTAAGAGCTCGGTTATTACATTGAAAGTCGAGTGGACCACTTTTCGATAATGCATGAGGCATCAGGCGTGCGGCACTACTGCCTGATGGAGCTTAGCGGCTTTCTTGCCTCTACAGTTTTCACAAAATCGAGCATGCTCACTACATACTTGGAGCCTGGTATGCGCACCAGTGATACGACAAGACTTTAATTCACCGGAAAGCCTATATGTTCGCCTCAGATAATACCCAATCAAGCACCAGCTAAGTGACAACGCTGCTCTGACTGCTGATACTATTATCGGGTTTCCGCTCCGCTTCAGCTTGTCGAAGTGAGTCCAAGGGAAAGCACCAGCGAACGGCCGTACGTATTTATGCTAATTGTCGGTGGCTTTACTATGCGTATCGAGTGATTGAGTCTTTCCGCTCATTGAGATTTTTGTGTCATTGATTCATGAACCTCATCAAAGCTCAACATCTACCTTACTGTCACAACACATTAAAATTGAGAGATCCCTCGCCCGTTCACCGCTGATCTATGGTGTTGATTTCTTGTCTGCCGCAGCGCAACTGTTAAAACTTTGATTCAATACCCTCGATCCATCATCTTTCTACCTTACTCTTTGTAGCGTGTATTACAAACGACTGATATTGGGACTGGCTCGGGTCTCCCATCTGAAAGAGGTGGTCCATGTGTAAAGACGACGAAGCTCAGCGATTTCAGACATCATCATGATGGCATCGAAATCGGCGTTTAGCAGGATACCGGAGGAAATTCTGGTGCATGTCATATCTCTACTTCCTCAACGCTCGCTCTTGGCGTTAGCGCTGAGTACTCGAAAGCTCCACCGACTTGCCAGTGCCGAGCTGTACGCAACCGTATATTACGAGGAAAACCCTGGCAATGTAGTTGGACTTATGAGATTTTCTGCAAAAAATGCGTTGATATGGGAGGAGAGTCAAGCAGAAGGAGAGATCAATCCGGGACGAAGACACTCCCAAATTTTCCATCTTCCGCCATTCCTCGCAACAATACAAAATGATTCCCTTTTGCGGTCACTCGTTGCCACCGCAGCTCTTGAGCAGAACGAATCTGGGCAGTGCCTTTACGACTCCAGTGTGACCCCGGGTCAGAAATCCATCTCATTACAAGCGGAGCTCCGTAACATCGGAACTCTACACCTTGCGCTAGGGCTCTACTACGACATCGAGAACCTTGTGGAGCTCCCGTTCAAGTCACTCTCTTTGCGCCATACTCGTGGAGGATATGATATTGACTATCTGCACACTTTCTTCAGCATACCGACCCTGCGTTGGCTATGCATCTCCGACTTGGTTTGGTCGAACCCTTTGCTGAGGAAGGACGATATAGACCGCTCGAGGACATCGAATGTTACGAGGATTTCGTTCCCTTTCAGCGCACCTTCAGCAAACGACTTGGCAGAACTCCTGACGTGGCCAAAGGAGCTGAGAAATTTTAGCCTGGAAGCAGAACCAGACTCTAGAGATAGACAACCAAAAAGAAGATGCCTGGTGACCCTATTGAGCTCACAGAAGGACACGTTGAAGGAGATCTTTTTGTCAGGCGTACCTAGCCATCCATTGATCGATTATACTCTCAACCATGAGTTTAATACATTCACGGCTCTCAGGCGACTGAGTATACGACACGAATGGTTGCCGCAGCCTTTGCGATTCCCCACTGCGAACGCCAAAGGGCCAAGTACATGGGATGTTTTGCCCACTGGCTTGGATAAGTTGCAGTTGGAGGTACCTATCATGTACGACTACGCCGATATGAGATGGGATCGGAGTGTGGACGAAGCAGGTCTAGATGCTCGCTACCGAAATCTCGCTGCTTCTCTTTATGGAATCATCCATAACAAGGTCACGAGGCACTTGGGCCTGGAAGAAGTGGCTGTTTGGTACCGGAAAAGGGGGCACCCGGCCACGAACGCGCCAGGCCATTACATGTGGTGTATCCATGATCACGAGGAACGAATGTGCGCGCGTCTGTTAGGAGGAATGGATGAGTGGGATACCCTGACTGCTGCTTTCGAGAAGTGTGGCTGCAAGCTCTCACGTTCAGTGTCGGCTGAGCCCCCTCTTGTTGACATCTAAGAGGGGATGTCGTTGGTAAAACATGTTTCGTGCTTATCAATGAAACGTGTAGCTGATCGCAGGAGTGATAGCAAATTACGGCTCGCAAGCCGTCTTTCGGGTTGAATGCGCAAATAGACAGGAGCGCCCGTCGGTAAGCCGGGAGCCCCGTTACAAGAGGTGGCAGTACAAAACAGATCGAGATCCTAAGGTATACCTTGTTACATCGGGCACTCCGACGAGTGCCTACCCAGTGTTCAATATTAACGATACTCAACGTTGCAATCTGTTGTTAGATCTCCCTGTTGAGATCAAGCAAAGCCGACTTAAGTACGTCTGTAGTCATTGACAGAAACAATGAGAAAAAATTAGCACTTTCATGTGAATTCTGGCTGTTATAACGGAGGGTGGCTGGTTCAGGTGCTGAAACAGGACTAGTCGCAAAAGGCTAGTGGGCAATGCGACGTCGTGGCGCAAGGTACCCGAAGTAGCCGAACGAAACGTGAAGGATTCCCCGAATCCTGTCGAATCAGCTCCAAGGCTGCAATCATGCCATCCTTATCCATCGGACAGATCGCAGTCTCGTCCACGTCACACGTGAACTCCGCCGAGCAACAAGAACCTGCTCCCCACTGACGTAAGGAATGGATGTCACTGCCCCCCCATGAGTAATGATGGGATAGCGTGTTGTCAGGTATGTTACAGATGACGTGTTCGTAACTTGCATTTTTGGATATATTGCCATGTATGCGACACTATTCCCCTTGAAGACCATATCGGTCTTCACGTGAGAAGGTAGCAGGCAGCATGAGTACCGCCAAGTCCGCCCAACTCAAGTACCGCTGCTTGAGCATCTTACCTTTCTCATCCTTCATCTCTGCTATAACCCTCGGCACATATATCTGCTTCCGCGTCAAATGTATGCTCACAATTGATAGCGGCATAACTAACACTAGTGCTTCTGCAACCGCATGGCTGTACTTGTTCATAGAGCTTGGCTTTCTCGGTAAGTACTTTCTAGCACAACGTCGTTGCATCAGCATGCTGACTTCTCAGCTCCGGGGTTTTTCAATCACATCCTACGATGTCTTGCCTCCCCAGGATCTGCCTCGAAAGCCCCGCACCTTCGTTTGCAGGAAGAAAAACCCCCCATGGTCGATGTGTTCATAACATGTGCCGGCGAAGACACTGATACGATCCTGAACACGACGAAAGCCGCATGCGCGTCGGATTACCCTTCAGACCGATTTCGCGTCATCGTCTTGGATGATGCCGGTTCCGCCGACGTTAGCTCGGCAGTCAAGAGTCTCCGGAAAACCAGAAACAACGTTTACTACACAGCTAGGATTAAAGGCAAGGACCATCAATTCAAGGCTGGCAATCTCAATCACGGCTACGACTTTGTCAAAACACTGCCTGGTGGCCCCGCCGATTTCATCGCAGGACTCGATGCCGACATGATTGCTGACCCCGCATGGCTTCGAGCCCTCCTACCTCAATTGCTTGCAGACCCCAATGTCGCATTGGCACAGTGTCCCCAAGTAAGTTCACCAGTCTCCTTGAACGTCCTTCCCCTTTTGCAACGGGCCATCACTGGTTTCTCAGCCCATCGCCAATTCGTCAACTCGTCTTCAAGAGTGCAAAGTAATCTGTCCTTGCTCAGTCAGCTCTCGCAATGGCATGATGGTGTTCTCTTCGCAAGGGTGCGCGTTAGTTCTGAGACTAACACGTAGTAGGCATTTTACGACGTGCCCTGTGGCGATCCACTCTCGCAAGGCCTTGACGTCAACTACCAGATCACAGAGCCTATGAAAGAGAGAGTAGCCAGCACCTGGTGTGGGGGAACTGGCTACGTGATTCGCCGCTCAGCTCTTGAAAGCATCGGCGGATTTCCTACGGGTTCCGTTGGTGAAGACATGTACTGTAGCAATGTGCTTCTCGGCAAAGGATGGAGTGCAGTATACGTCGACGAGATCTTACAGCACGGTCGAGTCCCTGAGTCATACAAGGCGCACGTAAAGCAACAATCTAGATGGGTATGTCAATTCTTTCCTACTCCCTCAATTGTCAAGGAGACTCTTTCGCGGTCTGCCGCTTGAGAAACGGGCCATCACTGGTCCGTCAGTCTATTGCTATTCCGTCGATGCGTTGTGCCAGAGTGCAGAGCAATCGCTGCTCCTTTGCCTAGCCCCTGGACTTAATACCCTGATGAAGCCTGGGATCGCAAGGCTGACATAATCTAGCACGTAGGTAGAATCCAGAGTGCCGTAGGAATGGGATTTTACGTCTGGGGATCTCGTTGTCGGATGATGTCGGTCAAGCAGCGGATAATAGGATTGATCTATGTGATCCATTCCATTGGCAACATCTTTACGACTTTAAGTATCCTGGCACTGCCACTGGCTCTGCTGTCTGGACAGCCCCTTGTCACCTACTCGGGGCATGAAGAGCTTCGTCTACTCTTATGGTTTGCCTTCGCCTTCACTTTCAGTGAGTGGCTGGAAGACTGTATTGTGGCACTTGTCGTCAGTTACAGTATTGCTGTGGCCGAGACTCATGCAACTTACTGGATATCTCCTTGTAGGTAGCATCGGCACTTTGATGGAGAGCAACTACTGACCAACCCTAGATCATACAATCGCCCTGATCAAGGCTTTCTTGCCAAATTGGTTCCAAGGTAAGGCTTTCCAGTTCTCCGCCTCAGGGAGTGGAGACGGATCAGTCAATGAACGCAGCCCTGCCGAAAACTCGCTGTCCCAACGACTTCGAGCCGCTCTGTGGACAAACAAGATCGGCCTCCACATAATTTACGTCCTCGTGTGCGCCATCTGTCTTTGGTCCAGCGTCAGTCGAGTGCTGAGCCGGCAACACCAAGGCACGACAGCCTTACTCGTCGACCTCATCGTGCACGTAGGCTGGCCGCCAGTACTATGGCTGGTATGCCTCAATTCCGTCTCCGTGCCGATCCAGTATGCATTCAATCCGCCAACCGCTCTCAGCGACGCTCAGCTCTTGCAGCATGATCCAGCATCAGGCGCAACTTACCCCAAACAGAGGCAAGTGGACCACTATCGTACACCTCAAAGTCTGATCCACACCGGTGTCTTTGCATACAACCTTGCTCTGTTTCTCTGGACTTGGAATCTATGACTCGAGTCTAGCTACTCAGGTCGATCTAACTGGAGCGCACAGCTTCGCGAAAGATGGTCACGAACAGGTCACAATGTGCCTGTAGGAATCAAGATTCTGAAGAGATCAGTGTTCACTCTATAATCTTCCCGGCACTCACGCCACCTCATGCCCATAGGTAGAGCGTTAGGGATTGTCTTCGACCCGGTTCGAGAGCGGGACGTGATGTCATTCTGGGTATGCCTCGAAGCTACGCCAGATGTGTAGCAGAGACCTTGACCCTAGCTTTTGGACTGTACGATCAATGTTAAATACTGCCCGACACAGCGTTCTCCCTCCGATTCCTCCGATGTTCTAACGTGGTACCCGACGTCTGCTTACAAATAACGCTCTTGGACCGAGGTCCGTTCATGCTGGCGTATTTTTATTGTTTGCGTTGGAATGAGAGCTTAACTTGGTGGCTGAGCTGAACATACATAGCTTACCTTATATGGTTGAACGAGCTGTACAAAATTGAGTGCATCTCGACTGTCTCTTCTATCTCTTCTGTCTCCTTATTCCAGGTCTTAATGGCTCGTTATGTTTCGTTTGTGGACCTGATAGTAGCCAAACCAAGGGCCCTACTATCTCAATGCATTGCTTAGCTCCTAAGAAGGAAGCTGTCAAGTCTTAGAATACCCGAAACCGTGGGATCCATACCACAGCCGCATCCTTCGGAAGCTACACAGCCACAACATCCTCGCCGCTGTCTCGCAAAGAAAAGAGCCCCGAGTCCCGGGCCAGCTGCTGCAGGTCGTGTACCCTCTGCATGTCCCTCACCTACCGTCCGAACCGCACCCAATACCGCACCCACCTACTGCTTTACCACCCAAAGCCATCCGACTCGCTCTCAACCACCTATGTCCGCACTCTACACCACCACCCCCACCACCAACCCCACACCTCCAGCTACATCTCCACCCAAACCACCCTTCCAAGCCCTCTCCTACCTCCTCGCACCCACCTCCCCCCCCGCCCGCCTCCTCGCCCTCCTCCTCTTCCTCATCCCCGCCTCCCTTCTCCTCACCTCCATAAACCTCTACCGCACCCACCTCCTCTCCATCCCCCCTCCCACAACCCCCACCCACCTCTCCGGTCCCTGGGCCGCCGAGCTAGCTCTCGGCAGCGT